>Ga0308169_10000130_pt1 | contig 153205 bp, 134 predicted proteins | sample PhyBR1_2_FD_202139 | JGI IMG/M metagenome (GOLD analysis project Ga0308169, IMG submission 202139) | Phyllosphere microbial communities from UC Gill Tract Community Farm, Albany, California, United States - DLSLSB.R1 | ecosystem: Host-associated > Plants > Phyllosphere > Unclassified | place... | reverse complement strand
GGTACAACAACCGCAGGCCCCACAGTTACAACGACTACCGGTCCCCGGTGGCGACGGAAAAAGCGGCGGCTTGAAAACCTAAAATGGTGTCCAAAATTACTTGACCAGATCAAGCCGGCTCCTACAGATTGGAGTAGATGCCGAAATCTCCAGAATGACGACCATCTGTAGGAGCCGGCTTGCTGGCGAACGCGTGTGGAGATGCTACAAAGCAGGTAGCGCGTCCCGTACAGAGGCGGCACGCATGAGTTTTCACGCTGTTCTGATCAACTGCACTGCCACGCCGAACATCATCACCGCCACCATCAGGTCCAGCAGGCGCCATGTCGTCGGACGCGCGAGCCAGGGTGCCAGCCAGGCCGCTCCGATCGCCAGCGACGAGAACCACAATACCGAAGCGCTGGCCGCACCGGCGACATAGGCGCCGGGCACCGTTTGCTGCGCGCCGAGCGAGCCGACCAGCAACACGGTATCGAGGTAGACGTGCGGGTTCAGCAGGGTCACCGCCAGCGCCGTCAGCAAGACGGCGCGACGTGAGCGCTGGCCGTCGGCGTCCCCTTGCGCAAGGCTCTGCGGCGATACTGCACGGCGCAGCGCCATGGCGCCGTACCACAGCAGAAAGATCACTCCGCCCCAGCGCGCGATAGCCAGCAGGGTAGGGCTATGGGCAAGCACATTGGCCAGCCCGAACACGCCCGCCGCGACCAGCACCACATCGCAGACGATGCACAGCAAGGCTACGGACAAATGGTGTTCCCGACGCAGGCTTTGCGCGAGCACATAAGCGTTTTGTGTTCCGATGGCCATGATCAGGCCCAGGGAAATCAACAGGCCGTTGAGGTAGCTTTGCCACATGATAAGGGACTCCGGTCGGTGCTCAGGTAAGAGGCTCGTTCAGCGATGGTGGTCATGCGCCGGCGGCCAGGGCTTTCAAGGTAGCCATGGCTTTCAGCGCATCGTCTTTTCCGACAAAAAGGTGATCGTGATAGAAGCCGGCCACCACATTGCAACTGATGCCTGCTTCACCCAGGGCGCCGGCGAACGCGGCGGTCAGCCCCACGGCCGCTAACGAGGAATGAACCGTCAAGGTGATCCAGGCCATGATGTATTCGGCGTCCAGGCCTGAGGCCTGCGCCTGACTGCGCTCCAGAATCACGGTAAGCCCTTCGCGTTCGCGGATGCTGCCCAGCACCTCCGCCCCGGCCACCCTGCTGATATCCGGGACGGTGCAGAACACGTATTCGCCGTCGTTCAGCTCCGGTGCCATGCTGCGCAGCAATGCGCCAAGTGATGTCTCGCCAGTCATTAACGTTCGCCTTGAGATTCAGTGCTGGTGATTGTCAGTCCCGAACAGGTATAAGAAAAACCAATAAAGCTCATTACCCATTAGAGAAACTGATGTTCGACTACAAGTTGCTGTCAGCGTTGGCAGCGGTGATCGAGCAAGCCGGCTTTGAGCGTGCAGCCCAAGTGCTCGGTCTTTCGCAATCCGCCGTGTCGCAGCGCATCAAGCTGCTGGAAGCGCGGGTCGGTCAGCCGGTGCTGATCCGCGCAACGCCGCCCAGCCCGACGGAAATCGGTCGGCGCCTGCTCAACCATGTCCAGCAGGTGCGCCTGCTGGAGCGCGACTTGCAAGCCGCGGTTCCGGCGCTGGACGAGGGCGGCATGCCGGAGCGATTGCGCATCGCTTTGAATGCCGACAGCCTCGCCACTTGGTGGGCGCTGGCCGTCGGCGACTTTTGTGCCCGGCATCGGTTGCTCACCGATCTGGTGGTTGAGGATCAGGACGTCGGGCTCAAACGGATGCGTGCCGGCGAAGTGGCCGCGTGTCTGTGCGGCAGTGAGCGGCCAGTGGCCGGGGCGCGGAGTTTACCGCTCGGCGCCATGCGCTACCGTGCGCTGGCCAGCCCGGAATTTATCGAGCGGCATTTTGCGGCCGGCGTCACAGCACAGGCAGTGGCGCAGTCGCCCGCGCTGGTGTTCGGCCCGGATGACTTCCTGCAGCATCGCTATCTGGCGTCGCTGGGTGTCGACGGCGGTTTTGAGCACCATCTGTGCCCGTCCTCCGAAGGTTTTACGCGCATGGTTGAAGCCGGCATGGGCTGGGGGCTGGTGCCTGAATTGCAAGTTGGCGCCCAGCTGGCCAGTGGCCGATTGGTCGAATTGCTGACCGATCACTGCATCGACGTGCCCTTGTACTGGCATCATTGGCGCAATGGCGGGCAACTGCTCACCGAGCTGACTGATCATCTGGCGAAGACTGCAGGCCAATGGCTGGTGCCGTTGGACGGCCAGTGAGCGTCAGTAGGCGATGCGCCTTCGGGCACATTCGCACGATTTGAATCGCAACTTTATGCAAAAGACATCAAACGGAGCACGCAATGAAAATTCTGATCACCGGCGCAGGCGGCTTCATCGGCGGACGCTTCGCGCGTTTTGCCCTGGAGCAGGGCTTGAGCGTCCGGGTCAGCGGCCGCCGTGCAGAGGGTGTCGAGCACCTGGTCAGGCTCGGCGCCGAGTTCATAAAGGGTGATCTTTCCGATCCGGAGCTGGTTCAGGCGCTGTGCGACGACGTCGAGGCCGTGGTGCATTGCGCCGGTGCGGTAGGCACATGGGGACGGCGTCAGGATTTTCATCAGGGCAATGTTCAGGTCACCGAGAACGTCGTCGAAGCGTGCCTGAAACAGCGGGTTCGGCGGCTTGTACACCTGTCGTCGCCGTCGATCTATTTCGATGGCCAGTCGCACCTCGGTATCCGTGAGGAACAAGTGCCCAAGCGCTTCGGCAATCACTACGCCGCGACCAAATACCTGGCGGAGCAGAAGGTGTTTGGCGCCGAAGAATTTGGTCTGGAGGTCATCGCGCTGCGTCCGCGCTTCGTCACCGGCGCCGGCGATACCAGCATCTTCCCGCGGCTGCTGGAGATGCAGCGCAAAAAACGCCTGTCGATCATCGGCAACGGCCTGAACAAGGTCGATTTCACCAGCATCCAGAACCTCAACGAAGCATTGCTCAGCAGCCTGCTGGCGGCGGGTTCGGCGTTGGGGAAAGCCTACAACATCAGCAACGGCGCACCGGTGCCGCTCTGGGACGTGGTCAATTACGCCATGCGCCAACTGCAGCTGCCGCCGGTCACGCGCTATCGGTCCTACGGGCTGGCCTACAGCGCAGCCGCCATGAACGAGGCGGCATGTTTCGCCTGGCCGGGACAACCTGAACCCACGCTGTCGCGGTTAGGTGTGCAGGTGATGAACCGGGATTTCACGCTTGATATCAGCCGCGCCAGGCATTATCTGGATTACCAGCCTGAAGTCAGCGTGTGGACAGCCCTTGACGAGTTCTGCGGCTGGTGGAAAGCCCGGCACGGCGGGCCGGTGTAAAAGCCGTCAACATCCGTGGTTATACTGCGAGCCATCCAGATTCAGCGGTTTTTTCAAAGGTAAACGCATGCGCAAAGATCCGTATGACGACGTCGATAACGTCCCCAGCCTCAGCGCTAAAGATGACGACGATGACTTCCTGCCGCCGCCGGGTGCACGCGAGCGCACCACGGTTTATTCGCGTGATACGCCGGTGGTCAAAGTAAAAGCGCCGGGGACCGGTGCACTTTGGGCGCTGATCGCGGTGCTGTTTGTCGCGTTCTGCGGCCTGGGCTGGTGGAGCTTCCAGCAGGTTTCATTGATGGAGCAGCAACTGGTGGCGACGCAGGAAAGTTTCGCGCGGATCAGTGAGGAAGCCGCGGGGCGCTTGCAGGATATCTCCGGCAAGGTGGTGGCGACCGAATCCATGGCCAGCAGCAGTGAAGCGCTCAAGGCGCAGATCAAGGATTTGCAGGATCAGTTGGCCGATCAGAGCAAGCAGCAGCAAGGTGTTGCGGGTCTGCAGGGCGGGCTGGACAAGCGGCTTGAGCAGATCAGCAGCCAGAGTGCTCAGCAACAAGCGATCAATCAGCAACTGCAGGATCAGTTGAAGGCCCTGACAACCGAGTTGGCCGCGCTGAAAGCTGCGGTGCCGGATGGCAAGTCTGCGCAAGCGGAGCAGGAGCGTCTGGATGCTCAGGTGAAATCGTTGAGCGCGGACGTGGCGACCCTCAAAAAAGCCAACGGGAGTGCGGCGATCGAGCAGCTCGAGCAGGATGTGGTGGTGTTGAAAAGCCAGCTGGATAACCGTCCGGCAGCAGCGAGTTCCGGTGCGAGTCTTGCTGAGTTCGACGCGTTTCGTGGGCAGATGACGCGGACGATCAATACGTTGCAGAGTCAGATTCAGACGTTGTCGCAGCAGATTAATACCCGGGGGCAGTAGCACGTCTATCGCCTGCTGACGACGTGTATATCCCAATCAAAGCTTCCCGGCTGAAGCCAGTGCTACAGCGGTGGCCGCCGTCCCACTGGCTGGAAGAGATGCTTTTTAGTGGGACCGGCTTTAGCCGGGAAGGGGCCGGTCTGGCCACCTTCAATCTTGCGGTCAGACGATCGATCGTATCGATCGTTCCCACGCTCTGCGTGGGAACGCAGCCCTCGACGCTTCGCGTCCTCTCTACTTACAGCGTTGGATAATCCAGATACCCTTCGGCGCCCTTGCCGTAGAAGGTTTCGGGATGAGGTTCGTTGAGCAGTGCGTCTTTGGCCAGGCGCGCAGGCAAGTCCGGGTTGGCGATGAAAGGCACGCCGAATGCAACGGCGTCGGCCTTGCCGCTGGCGAGCCATTCGTTGGCGCTGGCTTTGGTGAATTTCTCGTTAGCGATGAACACGCCGCCGAATGCTTCTTTCAGGCGTGGGCCCAGGCTGTCGTCGAGTTCACGTTCGCGGGCGCAGATGAACGCGATGCCGCGCTTGCCCAGTTCACTGGCCACGTAAGTGAAGGTTTCGGCCAGGTTGTCGTCGCCCATGTCGTGAGAATCGGCACGCGGTGCCAGGTGCACGCCAACGCGGCCGGCGCCCCAGACCTCAATCGCAGCGTCGGTCACTTCCAGCAGCAGACGAGCGCGGTTTTCCAACGAACCGCCATAGGCGTCCGTACGGGTGTTGGTGCTGCTTTGCAGGAACTGGTCGAGCAGATAACCATTGGCGCCATGGATCTCTACGCCGTCAAAACCGGCGGCTTTGGCGTTCTCGGCACCGATGCGATAAGCGTCGACGACTTCCTCGATCTCGGCCAACTCCAGTGCACGCGGTGTCACGTAATCAGACAGCGGGCGCACCAGGCTCACATGGCCTTTTGGCTGAATGGCGCTCGGGGCCACCGGCGTTTCGCCGTTCAAGTAGCTCGGATGAGAAACACGGCCGACGTGCCACAGTTGCAGGACGATTTTGCCACCGGCGGCGTGTACCGCTTTGGTGACGTTCGACCAGCCGCGCACTTGATCATTGGACCAGATGCCCGGGGTGTCCGGGTAGCCAACGCCCATCGGCGTCACCGACGTGGCTTCGCTGATGATCAGGCCTGCCGAGGCGCGCTGGACGTAATACTCGGCCATCATCGCGTTGGGCACTCGGCCTTCGTCGGCGCGGCAGCGGGTCAGCGGCGCCATGATGATGCGGTTGGGCAATTCCAGGTCGCCCATTTTGATGGGGTCAAAAATCGTGGTCATCGGAATAAAGTCCTCAGTGGAATCGGTAATGGGTGGATCCGCAGTTGCAAATATCGGGTGCATCAGCTCGTCGCAGGCGCCAACTCGGCATCGCTGCGCTGACGAAAATTGATCAGGGTCACCAGCAGCGCCAGCACGGCCAACGCACCGGCGGCCAGCGGGACAGTGGTAAGGCCGAAGCCGTGGGCAATGACGCTGCCGCCGACCCATGCGCCGAGCGCGTTGCCCACGTTGAAGGCGCCGATGTTCAGGGTCGACACCAGATTGGGCGCAGCCTTGCCGAAGGTCACGACGTTGATCTGTAAGGCAGGGACAGCGGCGAACGCAGCGGTCGCCCAAAGGAAGAGGGTGACTTCGGCAGGGATCAGCGCCGTGCTGGTCCAGCTCAGCACCGTCGAAATCACGGCCATGGCAATGAACACGCCGATGAGCGTCGCGGCAAGCCGCCGGTCAGCGAGTTTGCCGCCGATGATGTTGCCCAGCGTCAGGCCGAGACCGATCAGCATCAGCGTCCAGGTCACGCCCAGAGGCGAGACCCCGGTGACCTCGCCCAGCAGTGGCGCAACGTAGGTGAAGAGGGCGAACACCGACGCCGCGAACAGCGCCGTCATGCTCAGCGACAGCCAGATTCCCACGCCTTTGAGTGCTGCGAGTTCGGCGCGCATGTCGAGCTTCTCTTCGTCCCGCTTGCTCGGCAGAAAGCGGATCAGCCCGATAAAAGCGATGACACCGATCACTGTTACCGCGAAGAACGTCGAGCGCCAGCCGGCTTGCTGGCCCAGCGCGGTGCCCAGTGGCACGCCCAGCACGTTGGCCAGGGTCAGGCCGGTGAACATCAATGCAACCGCTGAAGCACGACGGTTGGCCGGCACCAGACCCGCCGCCACCACCGAGCCGATGCCGAAGAATGCCCCGTGACACAGCGCCGTGACGACGCGGGCGAACATCAGGATGTTGTAGTCCCCGGACAATGCGCAGAGCAGGTTGCCGATGATGAAGATTCCCATCAGCGTCACCAGTGCGGCCTTACGCGGCAGTCTTGAAGTGGCCATGGCCATGAAGGGGGCGCCAATGGCGACGCCCAGAGCGTAGCCGGTGACCAGCCAGCCGGCACCGGGAATGCTCACGCCCAGGTCGCGGGCGACGTCCGGGAGCAGACCCATGATGACGAACTCGGTCGTCCCGATGGCAAAGGCGCTCAAGGCCAGAATGAGAAGTGAAAGGGGCACGTGCGTCTCCTGAATCGGTAGGTGGCGATGGCTCAGAGCCGCTCGGCCAGTTGTTGCAAGAAGGCCTGAATGACGGCGTCGTTGCGTTTGAAGAAATGCCACTGGCCATGCTTCTGGCTGGTGATCAGCCCGGCGCGCTGCAGGGTCGCCAGGTGCGCTGAAATCGTTGATTGCGACAGTCCGGCGCGCTGGTCGATCTGCCCGGCACAGACGCCGCCGTCGACCGTGTGATGCTGGTCGGGGAAGGTCGCCGCGGGATCTTTCAACCAGTCCAGGATTTGACGCCGCACCGGGTGCGCGAGGGCTTTGATGATTTCGTCGATGTCGATTGGCATGTCGTTCTCAGGGCAGTAGCGCTGTATCGCGAAAGAGCGAACTTTATATCTATAAATCGCGATATACAAATATGAAGTCGTGCTTAGCCGCTCGCAGATGGTTATATCGGGCTAATGAATGGGAGGTTGATCGCTCCGAAAGGTGACCGCGCGGGCGGTCGGGTGTGCGCAAAGTCACTTTACAGCCGCGCTGAATATGGCGAATGTACGGAGGCTTCACGAACCACTTCGCTCCACGAATTCAAGGCCGGCGGTGTTTCACGTCAGACGGCAATAAGGCAAGGCCCCATGAATTACCTCGCACACCTGCACCTCGGCGGCCCGGCGCCAGCGCAATTGCTGGGCAGCTTGTACGGCGACTTCGTCAAGGGGCTGCTGCCCGGTCGTTTTCCCATCGATATCGAACAGGGGATCCGGCTGCACCGGCGTATCGATGCGTTCACCGATTCGCATCCGCTGATCAAGCAGGCGCTGGGAAGATTTCCGGAAGCGCGCCGACGCTATGCCGGCATCGCACTGGACGTGTTTTTCGATCACTGCCTGGCGCGGGATTGGCATTGGTACTCCGATGAGCCGCTGGACGACTTCACGGCCAGGGTTTACCGCGTGCTGGCTGACGAACCTGTACTGCCGGAGCGGCTGGCGTTGGTTGCACCGCGCATGGCTGCCCAGGACTGGCTCGGTTCGTACCGTGATTTTTCGGTGGTGGGCGCGGCCCTCGCGGGGATATCGCGACGCCTTTCACGCCCCGAAGGGCTGGCCGGCGTCTACGAAGAGCTGCAAGCGTTGTATCAACCGCTAAGCGATGACTTCAGCGCGTTTTATCCTGAAGTCCGCGCGTTTGCTCAAGCCGCTTTGGCGGCAGAGCGCAGCGGCATGGCAGGCTGAGCCGCTTCACCAAACAGCGCGACCTTCACTGCGTCCTGCGCTTCAAACGCCAGCGCTGCACGTTCCTTGCCGCGAGACGCGATGGGCGATAGCAGGTGAATGTGGACCTCACTCACGTCATTGGCGAACAGCCGCCGCAAGTGCGACAGCAGATCGTCGTCGCCGATGAAGGGCGCAATGGGGTCCGGGCGGCCGTCGCGCAGGTACTGGATGGCCACGGGTTGCAGCGCCACACCGGTTTCAATCGCGCTCGAGAGTAACCGGCCATGAAAGGTACGCAGGCTCCGGCCATCGGTGGTCGTGCCTTCCGGGAAAATCACCAGCGAATGCCTGCCGAGCAAATGCTGACCCATTTGCTTCTGAATCAGCTTGCTGTCGCCCGAACCCCTGCGAATGAACAGGGTGCCGGCCTTCAGGGCCAGCCAGCCAGCCACCGGCCAGGTGCGCACTTCGGCTTTGGACAGGAACGACAGCGGTGCCAGCATCCCCAGCAGTGGAATGTCCGTCCAGGACACATGATTGCTCACCCACAGCATGGGCTCGCGCGGCAGGGTGCCGCTCACCTTCACCCGGAACGGCAGAGCCGCACTCAGGCGCTTCATGAACCAGGCAGTCCAGCGCTGGCGACGCACCATTGAGTTGCCGATGCGCAAGCGCTCCATCAACGTAAACGTGCCGGCGATGGCCAGACCCAGGCCGATCACCCAGAGCACCCGGGCCACACGCGCATGGCTGCGCAACCTGCTCATTAAACCGCTGCCTTGAAATGGCGGGCGTAGCGCGGGCACAACTCGTCGCGCTTGAGCAGAATGAACACGTCGGCAACCTGAAAGTCTTCGTCCCAGCACGGTTCGCCGCAGATCTTCGCGCCCAGGCGCATGTAGGCCTTGAGCAGGGGCGGCATTTCGCAGATCACGTTGTTGGGCAGGTCCATCTTCGGCAGCGGATTCTTTGGCTCGGCGCGCAGGTGTTCAGTGCACAGATAGCGTTCGCGCAGGCGTTGCATGATCGCGTGAGCCTGCACGCCGCCGTCCTGCATCGGGATGCTCGCGCAGCCCATCAGGTAGCTGTAGCCGCCTTCGTTGAGGATTTCTGCCAGCTCGCTCCACAACACGGCGATGGTGCCGCCGTTGCGGTAGGCCGGGTCGACGCAGGTCCGGCCGAGTTCGAGGATCGGGCCCTGCAAATGGCCCAGGCCATGCAGGCTGAATTCTTCTTCGCTGTAGAAGCGGCCCAGCGTATTGGCCGCCTTGTGGTCCAGCAAGCGGGTGGTGGCCACCAGGCGGCCGCTGCTCAGGTCACGCACGCCGATGTGCATGCAGTGGACGTCGTAATCATCCATGTCCAGGCCCAGTTCGGCACCCTTGAGCCTGGCGTTGAACTCGCCGCTGAACACACTGAAGCGCAACGCCTGTGCTTCCTGCAGGGCCTTCCCACCGATCAGGCGCTCAGCCTGCAGGCGACGTTCGGTTCGGGTGTCTCGAATGCTGGCGATCTGAGTCATGCGGCGTCTCCGTAATCCAGCCTTCGTCCAGGCTGGTCGACTGATTGTTCGAGCATTGCTGTACGGATTCAGGCTAGGGAGGGGCCGTGTCACCCCCATTAAACTTTGGTGATGGTTGCGTGACAGAGGGTTGCGTTCAGTGGGCGTTCAGTTTTCGTTCAAGGCGCTGTCATTATTCCCTGTTACGTTTGCTTGCATCTGCGCCCGAGAGCCTTCCATGACCCGCCTGCTGTTTACCCTCGCGCTGTTGATCATCAGCTGTTCTGCCGCCGCCGAAACCTGGCCTTCCGCGCAGTGGTCCGAGCGACCGACTACTCGAAATGAAGCCGTTTCCGCCCTTGAGAGCTACGCCTTCCCGGCCCGCGACGAAGCCACCCGCAAAGGCGTGCGCACGGACGCGCTGCTGATCATTCACAACGGCGAAGTGGTGTATGAACGCTATGGCGGCGTGACCCGGGCAGACACCCCGCACCTGACCTGGTCGATCAGCAAAAGCATTCTGGCGAGCGTGCTCGGCGTTGCCTTTGGCGAAGGCCGTTTCAAGCTTGAAGACCCGGTGGCGACGTTTTATCCGCCGTTCAACGTTCATCCCGACATCAAGCTCCAGGACCTTCTGCACTGGGCTTCCGGGCTGGACTGGCAGGAAGACTATGAGTACGCGCCACTCAACTCATCCGTGGTGGCGATGCTCTACACCCGCGGACGCGGCGACATGGCGCGGTACACCGCCGAGCACGGCGTCGCCAGTGCGCCGGGCACTTCCTACCGCTACTCCAGCGGCGACAGCACCGTCCTCGCGGCCGCGCTGAAGACCATGGTCGGGGAAACCGCCTACGCCGATTACCCGTGGACCGCCTTGTTCGAACCGCTGGGTATCTCAAGTGCCGCATGGGAGCGCGACGCCACCGGCACCTTTGTCGGGTCGTCCTACGCGTACATGACGGCCCGCGACCTGGCGCGCATCGGCCTGTTGATGGAGCGCGGCGGGCGCTGGCAGGACCGCCAATTGCTGCCCAAGGCCTGGGTCGATTTCAACCTCGCGCCGTTCAAATCCCTGACCCCGACGGACGAAGCACCGGGCGGACACTGGTGGCTGAACACCACGGCGGACGGCAAAGCAGGACCGTGGCCCGATGCGCCGGCAGACACCTTTGCCGCGCTTGGGCATTGGGGGCAGGCGCTCTACGTCATCCCGAGCGCGGGGCTGGTGATCGTTCGATACGCCGACGATCGCGACGGCAGCTATGACCACAACCAACTGCTGAAACTGGCGCTGAAGGCTGTAGTCGGGGAGGGTGACAAATGAACGCTCGCAAATCATTTATCCGACGCCGCCCGTTCAGCAGTCTCGTCTTATTGTTGCTGGTCATCATCGCCGGCCTGATCTGGAACTGGCGCGTGCAGCTGCAGGTATTCCCCAGCATCATCAGCGCATACACCGCCAAGGAGTACTGCTCATGCCGCTTCGTCATGAATGCGCCGGCGGAGTATTGCCACAGCTACGTCAAGCAGTGGCTGCCCAGCACGATTGACGAAGACAGCCTGAGCAAGCGCATCACCGCCACAGGGCTGGGCCGCGGGAGCACTGCGCAGTGGGAGGGCCCGCGACAGGGCTGCCGGTTGTTGCCGCCAGTGCCATAGAACGTTGAAGTTTGCCAGCGGTCAGACAGGCGGATAGGGTTGCCCATCGCACCCTCTGGAGTTCGCATGCCCATTCGTCTTCCTTCTTCGCCTGCCTGCGCTTCAAGTGCCACCGATGCCTGCGAATTGATCGCCATGGCGACTCGCTCATGAGGGGCGCGATCTTCCCGTGGCGCGAAGAAAACCAGTTCGACCTGCTGATTGACGGCCCGGCTTTTTTCCCGCGAATGATCGCCGCCATCGACGGCGCGCAGCAGCAAATCGAACTCGAGCTGTATCTGGTGGAAGCCGGGGCGTGTGCCGAAGCGGTGGTGCAGGCGCTGGTGGGAGCGGCGCAGCGCGGCGTGATTGTGCGCTGCCTGTTCGATGGCTTCGGCTCGGCGGCGTTCACGATCGGCCTGCGCAAACGGCTGACCGAGGCCGGAGTGATTTTGCGGATCTATAACCCTGTCCATTGGCGGCGAGGCCTGCGCAACCTTTATCGAGATCACCGCAAGCTGCTGCTGGTCGACAAAGAGCTGGCGGTGGTGGGCGGCACGGGTGTGACTGACGAATTCTGGCGCCCGGACGTGAACAGCAGTGAATGGCATGAAGTCATGGTCGAAATCCGCGGCCCCATGGTGGTGGACTGGCAAATGCTGTTCGACCGGCAGTTTCACGCCAACCCCCGGCGACGGGCATGGCGGCCGGCGGAAAATTTTGGTCTGCCGCGCTTGCCCAAAGCGCCAGCGGGCGGACAAGGGCTGGGGCGCGTGGCGTATGCCGACTCCCGCCAGAACAAGGACATCGTGCAGTCGCTGGTGCGCGCCCTGAATACCGCTGAAACGCGCATCTGGCTGGCGACGCCTTATTTCCTGCCCACCTGGAAAGTCCGCCGTGCGCTGCGTCGTGCGTCCTCGCGTGGCGTAGACGTGCGCCTGTTACTGACCGGACCGCGCACCGATCACCCATCGGTTCGCTACGCCGGCCACCGTTACTACCCGCGCTTGCTCAAGGCGCAGGTGAGGATATTCGAATACCAGCCGTGCTTCCTGCACCTGAAGATGGTGCTGATCGACGATTGGGTGAGTGTGGGTTCGTGCAACTTCGACCACTGGAATCTGCGCTTCAATCTGGAAGCCAACCTTGAGGCGATCGACCCGGCGCTTACCCTTGCGGTGGCCGACAGTTTCACCCGTGATTTTGCCGTGAGCAGCGAAGTCAGCCTGAAGGACTGGAAATCCCGGCCCTTGTGGCGGCGGGTGCAACAGCGTGTGTGGGGGTGGCTGGACCGGTTGGTGGTCAATGTGCTGGATCGGCGCGGTTAGCCCACAATCAACCGTGGCCCACAAAAAAGCCCGACACGCAGGTCGGGCTTTTTCGTTTTAACGCTCGAAACGCTTACTGCACTTCCACCGCCAGGCTCTCACTGATCTTCTTCTGCCAGATGGCAGGACCGGTGATGTGAACCGACTCGCCCTTGCTGTCGACCGCGACAGTGACCGGCATGTCCTTGACCTCGAACTCGTAGATCGCTTCCATGCCCAGCTCCGGGAAGGCCAGTACCTGGGATTTCTTGATGGCCTGCGCCACCAGATAAGCGGCGCCACCGACGGCCATCAGGTAAACGGCTTTGTTGTCCCTGATCGCTTCGATGGCGGTCGGGCCGCGCTCGGACTTGCCGATCATGCCCAACAGGCCGGTCTGCTCAAGGATCTGACGAGTGAATTTGTCCATACGCGTGGCCGTTGTAGGACCGGCAGGCCCCACCACCTCGTCACCGACCGGATCGACCGGGCCAACGTAGTAGATGAACCGGCCTTTCAAGTCCACCGGCAGGCTTTCACCCTTGTTGAGCATTTCAACCATGCGCTTGTGCGCGGCGTCGCGGCCGGTGAGCATCTTGCCGTTGAGCAGCACGGTTTCGCCCGGCTTCCAGCTCTGCACGTCTTCCGGTGTCAGGGTGTCGAGGTTGACGCGGCGGGCCGACGGGCCGGCTTCCCAGACGATCTCAGGGTAGGCATCCAGCGGCGGCGCTTCGAGGGAAGCAGGGCCGGAGCCATCGAGCACGAAATGAGCGTGACGGGTGGCGGCACAGTTGGGGATCATGCAGACCGGCAGCGAGGCGGCGTGGGTCGGGTAATCCATGATCTTGACGTCGAGCACAGTGGTCAGACCGCCGAGGCCCTGGGCACCGATGCCCAACTGGTTAACCTTCTCGAACAGCTCCAGACGCATTTCTTCCAGCTTGTTCGACGGGCCGCGTGCCTTCAACTCGTGGATGTCGATGGATTCCATCAAGACTTCCTTGGCCATGACTGCCGCTTTCTCGGCGGTGCCGCCGATGCCGATCCCCAGCATGCCCGGCGGGCACCAGCCAGCACCCATCGTCGGCACGGTTTTCAGCACCCAGTCGACGATCGAGTCGGAGGGGTTGAGCATCGCCATTTTCGATTTGTTTTCCGAGCCGCCACCTTTGGCCGCTACGTCCACTTCCACGGTATTGCCGGGGACAATGGAGTAGTGGATCACGGCAGGGGTGTTGTCCTTGGTGTTCTTGCGGGCACCGGCCGGATCGGCGAGGATCGAGGCGCGCAGGACGTTTTCCGGCAAATTGTAGGCGCGACGCACGCCTTCGTTGATCATGTCGTCCAGGCCCATGGTGGCGCCATCCCAGCGCACGTCCATGCCGACGCGGACAAAAACGGTGACGATGCCGGTGTCCTGGCAGATCGGGCGGTGGCCGGTGGCGCACATGCGCGAATTGATCAGAATCTGGGCCATGGAGTCGCGTGCAGCGGGGGACTCTTCACGCAGGTAGGCCTCGTGCATGGCCTGGATGAAATCCACGGGGTGGTAGTAGGAAATGAACTGCAAGGCGTCAGCGACACTCTGGATCAGGTCATCTTGCTTGATCACGGTCATTGGGCGCGCTCCTCTGATTTGGCGGGAACATTCGATTTGCGGGTGGCGACAGTACCGCTAATATCAGACGCCTGCATCATGATCAGGTGTCGGATAGCCGGGCGACACATCGGCAGTCGGCTTGAAAAAGGCGCGGCAGTATAACCCGAGGCCGGATCAGGTACATCTGCTGGCGATGAATCAACAGTCCTCATCGCTCGACACGCTGACTGATACATGGATGAAACAGATCGTTACGGCTGTCTGGAAGACAGGAATTTGAATAGTCATTTTTTGGCGCAAGCACTACAGTGGCAAGCTGCCTGCATTACCGCGCATGGCGCAGAATTGCCTTGATCTGGTGGCTTAAAGTAGTACAGGTCATCTTGCCGGTACGGGACGGATCCTTAATACCCATGATGAGTCAACGAGTGACTGCCCAAACCATCCAGCGTTTATTGCTGAAACGCTTCGCACTTGCTACCGGCACCTACGTGCTGGGGCTGATGCTCGTATGGATGGCCTATTTTACCGGCTATTACCATGCGTCTTTCTTCGGCATCTGGTGCACCAGCGTGCTGGTGCTCTTCTGCCAGGCTGCCTTGAGCCTGGTGTTCTTCGGCGGGTACAACCGGCGTTTCAAAGACCCCAGCCTGACCGAATTCCAGGTGCTGGTGGGGCTGGGCTGGCAGACGTTTCTGATCAGCCACGTCGAGTCCGCGCGCGGCACCTTTCTGGTGGTGTACGTGTTGGTGCTGATGTTCGGGCTGTTTCATTTGCGGCCCAGTGTCTTCGCCCGGTGCGCTTTTTTTGCGCTGCTGGGATTCGCCGGCGTCAATCTCTGGGACGCCAGCCACGGACGACTCGCTGATCCGGGCCTTGCCGTGATTCAAACCTGTGCGCTGTTTATCGTTTTCTCCTGGCTGTGCCTGTTTGCGCGGTTCGTGCAGAACTCGCGAAACCGTATGCATCAGCGCCGGATTACCCTGCAGGCGCACCAGGAAACCCTTCGCGGGATGATGCTGCAGCTCGAGGAACTGGCCTCCACCGACGAACTGACCAATCTCTATAACCGCCGTCACTTCCTGCGCATTGCCACCCGCGAGCTGGAGCACATGGACGGCAATTACACCGCCGGGCTGGCCTTGATCGATCTCGACCATTTCAAGCGGGTCAACGACATTCATGGCCACGCGGCGGGTGACCGGGTGCTGCAGATGTTCGGCAAAATCGCGGCGCAATGCCTGCGTTCCGACGATATTCTCGCGCGCTATGGCGGTGAGGAGTTCGTGCTGCTGATCCCGCGTTGCACGCGCGCGCAGTTGGTCGATTGCTGCGAGCGTATCAGGCTGGCGTTCACCCGCGTCACGCTGCCCGAATTTCCCGAGCTGGACCTGAGCCTTTCGATCGGCATGTCTGTGATCGAGCGCGGCGACCTTATGGATCGGGCATTGCAGCGCGCCGACCAGTCGCTGTATCGCGCCAAGCATCAGGGCCGCAACCGTTGCCACGGCGCCTGGGATTACGCCGATGCCTGATGTCCGTGCAGGCGGCCGACAATGGTCGGTCGCGCCTGCCAGCAATCTGCTCGACGCCCTTAACGACGCTGGGTTTTCGGTGCCCTACAGCTGTCGCGCCGGCAGTTGCCACGCGTGCATGGTGCGCTGCATTTCGGGCGAACCGCTGGACGCCGCGCCCGAGGCACTGAGCGCTGAAAAACGTGCCCAGGGCTGGCGACTGGCGTGTCAGTGCCGAGTCGTCGACGACCTGGCCGTCGAAGTTTTCGACCCCTTGAACGATGGCTTGCCAGCGCAGGTCACGGCGGCGGACTGGCTAAGCCCATCGGTTTTGCGCCTGCGCCTCTCCCCTGAGCGGGCGCTGCGCTATCGCGCTGGCCAGCATCTGGTGCTGTGGACCGCGAGCGGCGTCGCGCGACCCTACTCGTTGGCGAGCGTGCCGGGGGATGATCCGTTTCTGGAGTTTCATATCGAATGCCATCGTCCGGGTGCTTTCGTCGAGGTCGCCCGTGCGTTGCAGCCTGGCGATTCGGTTCGCCTCGGTGAGCTGCGCGGCGGCGCGTTGCACTACGATCCCGACTGGCAGGACCGGCCGTTGTTGCTGCTGGCGGCCGGCACCGGGTTGGCCCCCCTTTGGGGCGTGTTGCGAGAGGCTTTGCGACAGGATCATCGGGGTGACATCCGCTTGCTGCACCTGGCGCGAGACACGCAGGAGCATTACTTGCACCTGGCGCTGAACGAGTTGGCGCACCGGCACCCGAATCTCTCCGTGGACTCGGTCGAGACGGCGCAGTTTGCGACGCTGCTTGGCGAGTTACGGGTGACATCCCGTCAGACGGTCGCGCTGGTGTGCGGATCGCCTGCGAGCGTCGAGGCATTTTCCAAAAGGCTGTTCATCACCGGCTTGCCGCGCGGGCAGTTGCTGGCGGATGTGTTTGTGGAGAAAGGCTGAGCTGACCCGCGTTAACGAAAAAGCCCCGCGCTCTCACGAGGCGGGGCTTTTTCAGTCCTGCGGTGCTGATTAAACCATTGGATCGCCAACGTGCAGAATCTTCATGCCGTTGGTGCCGCCGATGGTGTGGTAGCTATCGCCTTTGGTCAGAATGACCCAGTCGCCTTGCTCAACCAGGCCACGCTTGACCAACTCATCCACAGCCGACTGGCTGACTTGACCGGCCGGCAGGGCCGCCGGGTCGAACGGGATGGTGTAAACGCCGCGAAACATCGCCGCGCGCGCCTGAGTGGCGCGATGCGGGGAGAAGGCGTAGATCGGCACCGAAGAACGGATGCGCGACATGATCAGCGGCGTATAGCCACTTTCGGTCAACGCGATGATCGCTTTCACGCCAGGGAAGTGGTTGGCGGTGTACATGGCGGCCAGCGCAATGCTTTCGTCACAACGGGTGAACGAGTGACCGATGCGGTGGCTGGAGGTCTTGCCGGTCGGATGACGCTCGGCGCCGACGCAGATCCGCGCCATCGCTTCAACGGCTTCTACCGGGTAGGAGCCGGCGGCGCTTTCTGCCGACAGCATGACCGCGTCGGTGTAGTCGAGCACGGCGTTGGCCACGTCCGATACTTCAGCGCGAGTCGGCATGGGGCTTGAGATCATCGACTCCATCATCTGCGTCGCAACGATGACGGCCTTGTTATGGCGACGGGCGTGCAGGATGATTTTCTTCTGGATACCCACCAGCTCGGCGTCGCCGATTTCCACGCCAAGGTCGCCGCGGGCAACCATGACCGCGTCACTGGCGCGAATCAGCGCGTCGAGGGTTTCGTCGTCTGCCACGGCTTCGGCGCGTTCGATCTTCGCCACCAGCCAAGCGGTACCACCGGATTCGTCACGCAGTTTGCGCGCGTATTCCATGTCGGCAGCGTCGCGCGGGAACGAAACGGCCAGGTAGTCCAGGTCCATCTCGGCGGCGAGCTTGATGTCCTGCTTGTCTTTCTCGGTCAGCGCTGGCGCCGTGAGGCCGCCGCCGCGACGGTTGATACCTTTGTGATCCGACAGCGGACCGCCGATGGTCACGGTGCAATGCAGTGCATCGGCAGTCTGGGTGTCAACGCGCATGACCACGCGCCCGTCGTCCAGCAGCAGCTCGTCGCCGACGCCGCAATCCTTGACCAGATCGGGGTAATCGATACCAACGATGTCCTGAGTGCCTTCGGTCAGAGGATGGCTGGTGGAGAAGGTGAATTTGTCACCCACCTTCAGCTCGATCTTCTTGTTGACGAATTTGGCGATGCGGATCTTCGGGCCTTGCAGGTCGCCCAGCAACGCGACGAATCGGCCGTTCTTGGCGGCGATGTCGCGGATCAGCTTCGCGCGAGCCTTGTGCTCGTCGGGCGTGCCGTGGGAGAAGTTCAGGCGGGCGACGTCCAGGCCGGCGAGAATCAGCTTCTCGATGACTTCCGGCGAATTACTGGCAGGGCCCAGTGTGGCTACGATTTTGGTGCGGCGAACGGTCATGCACAAACTCCTTAAATGAAGCGCAGCGAGAGGCTACTACTGTATTGCTCTGTAGTCATTGTTCGTTTGCACTACCCGGGCGCCGAATCGCTGGTCACAGGGCGGTGTGCGGGGGCGCAAATCGGCCTTGAAGAAATTGGTCGATACGCCGATACAAGGGCTGAGCACAGGAGACTCTCATGCGAATCGTGATGATATTAGTGGCGCTGTTGGCCTTGGGTGGCTGCACCCGTTGGGCGATGAACAGCCATTTGAACAATGCCAACCGCGCCTACGCCCAAGGCGACTGTGACGCAGTGATGTACAACTTGTCCAAAGTCGACCGGGAAAGCCGTTCCCGTCGCTATGTGCAGCCTGAGGTCTCGATGTTGCGCGGCCAGTGCCTGGAACGCCAGAAGTTCTACATGGACGCGGTCCAGACCTACCAGTTCATCATCACTCAATACCCCGAAAGCGAGTACGCGTTCCGGGCCAAGGCCCGCCTCGATACGCTTCATCAGCTGGGCCACGACAACCTGGCGCCGCCCGCGACGCCACGGCCTGCGTCACGCTAGTTACACCCGAGTGGATGTACGGTTACGTTTTCGGGTGGATATCCGAGAAACCTGAGCTAGGCTGCGATGGGTAGGGAGCTAAGTATTAAGCATCGGTGGCGAATGCCGTCGTTGCTCAATGCATGGCGATGTTTGCGTTTATCGGTAAATCGGATGGGCAGCAGTGACTTTTGCCCATGCCGGCTGAGTCAGAGAACGTCATCGTTTTTTCAATGATGGATTCTGGCATTACACGGGTCTGGCAGTTCCGTGCGAGCGAATCCCAAAGCACTAGCGCGGCCATGCTCAATGGTCATCTCAGGGCGAGTGTCCGAATGCTGAACGAAAGACGAATAGAGCGTCATCAACTGCCTTACTACCTGCAAGTGTTCAACCGGTACACCGACAGACCGATGGGCTGTCTGGGAAACGTGTCGGAGCAGGGTCTGATGCTGATCAGTGATCTGCCCATTCTGGTCGGGGCCGATTTTCAGTTGCGCCTCAAGGTACCGGACGGCAAGAACGGTTTGTACAACATCGATATTGATGCGAGCTGCCTCTGGTGCCAGGAAGATGAAACCCCTCGGGTGTTCGATTCCGGTTTTCGCTTGCAGACAGCGCCGGCTGAATACTACGTGCTTATCCAGGCGTTGCAGCGTTATTTCAGCTTCTACTCGCTGGAAGCCTCCGCTTGAGGACTGGCGCTTTATAACGCGCCAGCTTTTTTCCAGCTCATGTAACGGCTCACCAACTCGGGCCCCAGTTCACTGGGGCGCACGTCGAGAACCGGGATCCGGTTGGCGAGCAACCGATCATGCAGCTCCCCTCGGGCGCTGACCGTCTCAATCGCCCCGCAATAGTCCACAGCCTGTTGCCACGTCTGCACCGGTGTCCGGCGCAGATCGTCGAGCACGCCCTCGCGCAGGCTGGCGACCAGCACGCGATGGTGACGGCTCAGTTGCTTGACTGCTTGTAACAGCTGCTCGTCATCTTCGTCCCGCAGGTTGGTGATCATTACCACCAGAGCGCGGCGTTTCTGACGCGCGAGCAGCCTGTTCACCGCCGCAGCGTAGTCGGCAGGACGCTGGGTCGCGTTCACGTCGTAAAGCTGGTTCAACAGCACATTCAGTCGGGTCGCGCCTCTGACCGGCGCAAGATAGCGGTCCTTATCCCCTGCGAACGTTGAAACACCCACTGCGTCGCCTTGCCTCAACGCCACATAGGCCAACAGCAGGCAGGCGTTCAGTGCGTGGTCGAAATGCGACAGGTCTGCGTCCTGGCTGCGCATGCGTCGGCCGCAATCGAGCATGAAGAGGATCTGCTGATCGCGTTCGTCCTGATATTCCCGGGCGATGGGCGCGCGATGCCGCGCGGTGGCTTTCCAGTCAATCTGGCGCAGGCTGTCGCCTTCGCGAAACTCACGAAGTTGATGGAATTCCAGCCCCAGCCCCCGCCGTGGATGCTGACGAACACCCATCTGCCTGAGCCAGTTTTCGACGCCTGGCAGCTGCCCGTTGTGCAGCCGCGAGAAATCCGGGTACACCCGAACGGTGCTGACATCTGGCAGATAGCGCCTGGAGAACCACAGGCGTAACGGGCTGCGGATATGGATTTCGGTTTGCTCGAGCGAGAAATCACCCCGACTGGCGAAGCGCAGTCGATAGGTCAGCTGAGCTGTGCGCTGCGGACGCAAAACGACGTGCTGCGGCAGATTCACGGTTTCGTAGCGTGCGTGCGGCTCCGAAGGCCCGTGATCAAAGAGCGACAACGAAAGCGCGCGCGGTGAATCGTGTTCTAGTTCAACGCGCACTTCGCTCCAGCGTCCCATCGCCAGGCTGCTGCTCATATGGCGCTTGACCCGAGGGGACGGGAGGCGCCACAGCCAGAGCGCATCCAGCACAGTCACGACAGTCAGCAGCGAAAGCAGAACCCAGAAAAGACCATCCAGCTTTGCAGCCGGGCCTCGCCCAAGGGCCTGCAACACGCCGAGCAACAGGGATACGCCGAGCAGAACGGCCAGCCACCCAAGCAGGGGTTTTGACGGCGTGAGCAGTGACTTCATCGGCGCGGCGCTGCCACCTGATCCAGCAGTTGCTTGAGCACTTGATCCACGGTCGTCCCTTCCATGTCCAGTTCAGGTGCGAGCCGCACCCGATGACGCAGCACCGCCAGCGCGCAGCCCTTGATGTCGTCGGGCAGGACAAACTCTCCACCGCGCAGCAGCGTTCGCGCACGGGCTCCCCTGACCAGAGCGATCGACGCCCGCGGGCCTGCCCCAAGCGCGAGGCCGGGCCAGGTGCGCGTCGCCCGTGCCAGCCGCACGGCGTAATCAAGCACCTGATCATCTGCCGGCAGCTCGCTGGCGATTCGTTGCAGCGCCTGCACATCCCGGGCTTGCAGCAGCGTGCGTAATGGCTGCACATCAAGCATGTCGGAACGCGTTGAGCGGGTGACCTGGCGCACCATTTCGAGTTCCTGATCCGCCTGAGGGTAGTCCATGCGCACCTTGAGCATAAAGCGGTCAAGTTCCGCTTCCGGCAGTGGATAGGTGCCTTCCTGCTCGATCGGATTCTGCGTCGCGAGCACCATGAACGGTTGCGGGACGGCCAGAGCGCGGCCTTCCAGCGTGACCTGACGTTCCTGCATCGCTTCAAGCAGCGCCGCCTGGGTCTTCGCCGGCGCACGGTTGATCTCGTCGGCGAGCAGCAGATGGGTAAAAAGCGGCCCCTTGCGCAGCTTGAACTGCTCGCTTTGCATGTCATAAACGGCGTGGCCGGTGACATCGCTGGGCATCAGGTCGGGTGTGAACTGAATGCGCGCAAAGTCGCCGCCAAAGCACCGGGCCAGTGCCCGCACCAGCAGTGTCTTGCCCAGACCGGGTACGCCTTCGAGCAACACATGGCCACCGCCGATCAGGGCAGTCAGGACGTCATCGATGACGGCATCCTGCCCGATGAGCGCTTTTTGCAGTTCGTGTCGCACCGCCTGCGCCAGATGAATTGCCCGTTGACGCTGCTGCGTCGGATTGCTGGTCGAGGCGGCTTGAGGTTCAGCGTCTCTTGTATCCCGGGTCGGCTCGCCAGGATGAAGCTCATGGGTGACGTGGCTCGGCTCGGTCGGTTGATCGCTCATAAGGCATTCCTGAGGGTTTGCAGGTAGGCAACCTGACGGGTGAATTCGCTGCTGGAAAGGCGCTGCTCGGGCCGTGGACGTAGCGCCTTGCCGACGCTGCTGGTGGACTGACCTGTCATGCGCGCCAGTGTTTGCCATTGTTCGGTCACCGCCAGCGTTTCAAAGCCTGGGTGACGTTGCCGGGCGCGAGTGAAGATGTCCTGTTGCAGGGCGCGCAGCGCAGCGTGGTGACCTTCGCGGCGAAGGATGAAATCGGCACTGGCACGCAGGTGTTCGCTGAGCTGCCGTCGCCCGCGATCAGGGGTTGGCAACATCGGGCCATGGCGCGTGCCGGCATGCCAGACGATCGTGACGAGACACAGCGCCAATACGAACAATGCCTGGGGGAAGTACTTGCCGAGCAAACCGAACAGGTTGTCGTGATCGGTGCGCAGCAACATCGTGACGGTGCTGTCCTGGCTTAGATACCAGAGCAGCCAGGCGTTGTCGTATCCACCGATGGCGTCGGTCTTCCAAAGCTCGGCGTCGGTCACGACGGTGATCAGCCCGTTGCCGTAAACCATCTGCAGCAGATGCGTGGCGTCGGCGCTGTTGGCCCACGACCGCGCATGGTCCTCGGGGTCATCAAGATGGAATGCCGGATCGAAGCTCATGTACGCCGGGTCGTTTTCGTTCTGGACGTACAGTCGGGTCAGCTCAGGCCAGGGCATTTCCGGAGCCTGAAGTTCCGGGACGCTCAGCGGGATGACAGGTTTGATTTGGGCGCGCTGCCGCTCGCGGTCCTGTTCTTGAAGGTCTCGGGACAGGAATTGGCGAAGCTGCAGCGCATCCAGCAGGAGATCACCGCTGTTGCCACGGTCTTCATCCCATATCTGCTCGGCGACAAACAGCAGCCAGCCGCCGGAACGTGCCCACGCCAGTACGCGGTTGACCTCGGAAGGTGTCATGTTTTCCCGTGAGTCCAGGAGCATCAGTGTCTGCGGCTGCTTGCCAAGCTCCGGGAGGGTCGTCAGCGTCTGGGCATTCTTTACGTCCATGCCTTGCTTGCGCAGAAACGTCTGCGCGGCGAGGTAAGGATTGGCTCGTGCTTCGGGAGACGGACCCTGATCGACGGTTTCCTGGTAGCGCTCCAGACGCTTGAATAGGGGGACACTGGCAATGGCCACGCTCACCAACATCAGCATAACGACCAGCCCGATGATCCATCGCCGACTCATGCCGTGACCCCGGGCGTGAACAGCTTCCGCCAGCCTTCGCAGAGCGAGTGCCGCGCCTGCTCAGGCGGAGTTTGATGCCCATAGGCAAGATTCTGCCAATGCCGCGTCAGCTCGCTGCTGAATTCATTGAGGCTCGGCTGGTTGAGTTCGGCGATGCGCGCCAGTATCTGGCCTTCGGTGTCGGCAGTTTTAAGAGGCAGGCGGTAGTCGGTCACCAGGCGGCTCAGCAGCGCCCGGTACAGCAGGCCCAACGCCTCGCGGGGCGACGTAAGCCAGAGTTTCTCGGCTGCGGCTGCGACGTCTGCCGGCAGGGTCTCAGCGCGAAGTTGCAGGCCGAACAGTTGCTGAGGGGCGTTCGTGGAGCGGGCACGTCTGGTCGGAGTTCTTCCGACGAACGTCGCCAGCCATGCCCGATATCGCCAGATTACCCACGCGGACGTCAGTACGAGCAGCGACCACAACAACACCTCGAATGCCGCCGACAGGGTTTTACCTACGTTCAGCAGGCTCACCACAAGCTGCGCGATCCAGTCAGGCGTCGCCCTGGAACCAGCACGGTGCCCGGTCTGCGCGAGGCGCCAGCCGGACTCCACTTTCGGGTTCTTGAAGGGGGGGTGCTCCAGCACTGAGTGGACAGCGCCCCGTGATGCCTCGCTGGTCAAGGGCTGGGCAAGCAGGCGCGGCGAATCCGGCGGTGCTGCGTCGAGGTCGGTCTGTGGGTTATCCAGTGGGGGCAGCGGGCAGCTGTAGCCCGACTCGGCGGGAACCGCTTCGGCCTCTGATAAGTCCGCCATTGCCGGAACGGGCAGCAAGGCCACAGTGAGAAAACTGCTCAAAAGGATCGTCAGCGCGCTGCCAAGGACACGCTGCCGGAGTTTGCGAAAACCCAGTTCAATGTCCCATGCCTCCAGCGTGGTTCGCCGATTAAGGTAAAGCGCAAACCCGCACGAGACATAAACCGGCCCCCAGACGACCAGTACCAGAGCATAAAACCCGTTGGTCAGATGCTCCAGCCAGTTCCACTCACCTTCAACGTCCAGCAGGCTGCGCCAGGACCAGTCCGCTTCGATCTGCGGCGGGATCATCGCGTAGAACAGCACCATCAGTCCGAGCCAGAAGGTCAGTTCGATCGCGCTGCCCGCTGCGGTCAACCATCGCGCGATCATGACGTTGTTTTGGCCGAGCACGGCCAGGCGATGCGCACGCGGCAGGCCGTCGAGGCCTTCGAGTTGTTGCACCGGCTGAAAGAAGGCGCGGCTGAGGCTGAAACGGCGCCAGGTCAGGCTTGCAATCAATTGCGGCTTGAGCACCGAGGGGAAGTGCTTCAGTGCCTGCTTCAAAGAAGGTGCCGAACCAAACAGTGCCTGCGACAGGATCAGCAGCGGCAGACGCTCGTACGCAGGTTTCAGCCACCAGAATATGAGGATTGCCAGCGAGGGGTAGTCCCATAGCAGCACCGTCAGCAGCGTGAAGAGAGGCAACGTGACAATGGCCCAACTGAGCATCAACAAGGTGCGGTGCTTCTGAGCCAGCAGTACTCCGAGGTCCAGGGCTTCCCAGGGCGTGCGCGGGCGAATGGCCACGCTGGCGTCAATCAGGCGCATGGGGCGTGCGTCCGGCAAGAGTCAGATAGGCGCAGACCAGTAACCACAGCGCGGCACCCACCAGATATTTAGCCCCCGCTGACGGCCAGGTCATCGACGACCAGTACGCTTCGATAAACGCCGCGATCAATAGGAACATCATTACGCCGCCGATCAGTCGCACGCTGATGATTGCAGCGCCGCGTAGGGCTTCACTTCGGCGCAGGCGGCCGGGAGAGACCAGCGCCCAGCCCAGTTTCAGCCCGGCAGCGCCCGCCAGCATGATGCCTGTCAGTTCAAAGGCGCTGTGCCCCGCCACGAACGGCCAAAACGTATTGCCAAGGCCTGCCTGCGTCAGATGGCCTGCAACCGCCCCGATCATTACGCCGTTGAAAAACAGAAAAAACAGGCTGCCGATACCGAAGAACACACCGCTGGCGAATGTCTGGAAAGCGATGCCGACGTTGTGCATGACGTAGTACCCGAACATCAACCCGTCGGTACTCGACGTGCGCTCGGCGGCCAGGCCGATGCGCCGTGCAGCGGGTTCGTACATGGCGTGCATTTCAGCGACATCGGCGGGGCTGACCAGGCTGTATATCAGGTCCGCAGAACCGTAGACCAGAAGCCCCATGAGCATAAGGGTGCCGAAGAATAACAGCCCGGCGAGCGCCACCCAGCGCCATTCAGCACGCACCGCACGCGGGAACTCCGCCAGGACAAAGCCAAGCAATTGCACGGCGAAGTGGCTTCTATGGCGATACAGCTGCTGGTGGCCGCGCGTCGCAAGCTGCTGGAGCTCCTCGACCAGATAGCTTGTGTAGCCGCGGTCGAGCGCCAGCGCCAGGTGCTGGCAGATCTGCCGATACTCCCGGCTGAACCCGACGGCAGATTCGCTTTTGCGGCGGCTGCGCTCCAGGTCGTCAAGCCGTGCCGCAAAGCGTTGCCAGCTCTCCTGATGGCACTGCTCGAACAGATTCTGCTTCATGCCGATTCCCGCGTCATGGGGCACCGATCAGGCTGCGAGCAATGCCATTCAACTGCCGGACCGGGTGATGTGGATCTGCCGTGGAAGACAGCTGCAACGGCTGTGTGACGATCGCGGCAAGTTCCTGAGCTCTGGCGGGGGACAGCGAGCCTAGCCGCTCTGCAAATGCGCTGATAACACGTTGTTCTTCCAGGGTGAGAGGCAAGGGCGGGAGACACGCAGTGGCTTCAATCAATGCCGGCCGCTGCGCAGGCAGGTCCCGGTAGATCACCAAAGTGCCTGCGGCAAGATCGCCAAGGCGTTTGAAGTGCGAGTGCTGCAGGCACGCAAACCCACCCACGCAGTAGCCGAACGGCAGCATGTCGACAAAACGCAGCAGGTTGCGCAATACCGACGCAGCCCAGCCGACCGGTGTGCCGTCATCGTGGACGACGCGCAGCCCCATGATCTGTTTGCCTGGCGTGCGCCCCTGGTGCAGTACTTCGAAGAGCACCATATAGCCCCATGTTCCGAGAAACAGCGCGAGCATGAACAGCCCGGTCCCGAAGTCCCCCAGCGTACCCAGCAGAAAGAACAGCGTGCCGAGCACGACACCACGGATCATCAGGTCGATGGCAAACGCGAGCGAGCGGGAGATGACACCGGCCGGGCGCAGTACGAGATCGATGCCTTCAGGCGTTTCGATGCGTACGCGGTTATCCAGCGCTGGCGGCGGGGCAGTCATGCTGGGCTCTGCACGCGTGGGGGACATAAATAAAGGTACGCCGGTGAAAGAGGTTTGATGCTAGCCACGCGGAGTTGGCTAAGCAACCGGATGATTCTGGCAGATGCGTGGGAAGTGTCCTGTTACAACTTGCTTGCTCTTGAGCGCCGTCACTTTCCCACAAACTGTGTCGCGATATCCTCTGCGATCCAAAGGCGCCGGTGAGGGCTGACGCAGATGGGCATCTGTTAGACTCGACCGGTCTTTGTTCAGGATCAGCCCGTGACTTCCAGCATCTTCTGGTACGACTACGAAACCACCGGGATCAATCCCCGTAATGATCGCCCGCTGCAAGTGGCGGGCATTCGCACCGATGATCAGCTCAACGAGATCGGCGAGCCGATCAATCTTTATTGCCAGCCCAGTGACGACATCCTGCCTCACCCGGCGGCCTGTCTGGTCACGGGGATCACACCGCAGCGGCTTGCGGAAAAGGGCCTGTGTGAAGCGGATTTCATGACTCGGCTCCACGCTGAAATGTCACGGCCCGGCACCTGCGGCGCAGGCTACAACACCCTGCGCTTTGACGATGAGATGACCCGCTACAGTCTTTACCGCAACTTCTTCGATCCCTATGCCCGTGAGTGGCAAGGCGGTAACAGTCGCTGGGATTTGATCGATGTGGTGCGCACGGCTTATGCGCTGCGTCCGGAGGGCATTGTCTGGCCTGAAGAAGACGGACGGGTCACGCTGAAACTGGAACGGTTGACCGCGGCCAACGGAATCGAACATGGCCATGCCCATGATGCGTTGTCCGACGTCCGTGCAACGATTGCGCTGGCGCGTCTGGTCCGTGACAAACAACCGAAGCTCTACAGTTATCTGTTTGAGTTGCGCAACAAGCACAAGGTGCAGGATCAGATTCGACTGATGCAGCCGCTCGTACATATATCCGGTCGGTTTTCTGCCGCGCGTAGTTATGTGAGCGTGGTACTTCCGCTGGCCTGGCATCCGGTCAACCGAAACGCGTTGATCGTATGTGACCTCTTTCATGACCACAGCCCTTTGCTGGACGAAGACGGCGAGAGTTTGCGCCAGCGTTTATATACCCGCCGCGAGGATCTGCTCGACGGCCAGTTACCGATTCCGCTCAAACTTTTGCATGTGAACAAGTGCCCCGTCATCGCCCCGCTGAGCGTGCTGCGTGAAGAAGATCGGCAGCGCCTGCAGATCGATATGGATGTTTATAAAACCCGAGTGGCGGCGTTAAACGACGGGCAAGCGATCTGGCAAGACAAGTTGAAAAGCGTTTATTCGAGTGAGAACTTCGCGGCCAGCGAGGACCCGGAGCAACAGTTATACGACGGCTTCATCAATGATCGCGACCGGCGTCTCTGCGAACAGGTGAGAACGGCAGAGCCGCAGCAACTGGCCACCGATGTCTGGCCGTTCGACGATGCGCGGTTGCCCGAATTACTCTTCCGCTATCGCGCCCGCAACTTTGCCGAAACGTTGAGCGCTGTCGAACAGCAACGCTGGCAAGCGTTTTGCCGATTGCGCCTGAGTGATCCCGAAGCCGGCGCGCCCAATACACTCAAGGCGTTCAGCCGTGCACTGGTGGAGCGCTCACTGAAAGCGACCCCGGAGCAACTCAAAGTCCTCGCCCAGTGGCAGGAATACTCCCTGGACCTGAAACAGCGGTTGGGACTCTGAACCACGGGGCACTGTGACTAAAGGACAGTCATAAAAAACGCCAGCATGGGCTGGCGTTCTTCAATAGGATCGTACATCTCTACGCGATGGCGGACGCCATACCTGGAATTAATCCAGCAGAGTTGCCCAACCTTCAACTTCGTCGCCGCCCCACTTGGCTTTCCACTCTTTCAACGTCTTGTGGTTGCCACCTTTGGTTTCGATGATTTCACCGTTGTGCGGGTTCTTGTATTGCTTGACCTTGCGAGCGCGCTTGGTGCCGACCGGTTTTGCAGCAGCGCCACGTGGTGCCTTCATTTTGGATTCTGGGTCCAGCAGCGCGATGATGTCACGCAGGGACTTTTGATATTCACCCATCAACGTGCGCAGTTTGCCTTCGAACTCAAGTTCTTTCTGCAGTTTGTCGTCTTGTTGCAGGTTCTGCAGGCGGGCTTGCAGTTCTTTGATGGCTTCTTCTGTTGCGCGGTATTCGTTGATCAGTGACATGGGGATGACCTATGTTGTGATGTGAGGGGCATGAGCAATGGCCGCATAATAATCAGAGTGTTTACGCAAGTAAACATTTAAGAAAAGTTTTATCTGTAGCATTTTGAAATAGCCTCAGACACGACCCCGTTTTAGATACACATGTCACGTTATAGATCGCAATGACCCTACCGTTTACAAGTGCAGTTTCTGGCGCCGTGTATCCGCCGTCAGTGCCCCGCCGGAGCAGTTGTGCATTATCGGCGGTGGGGTGCGCTTTTTTGCCGCCGCAAATGAGCGGCATCGGAATACTGCACAGCTCTCGGGTAATCGCTAGAATGGCGGCCTTTGCGAAGTTCTGGAGTTTTTCACATGCGCACTTTTCGTCTGGTGATTGCTTGCCCGGACCGTGTCGGTATCGTTGCCAAGGTCAGTAACTTTCTGGCGTCATACAATGGCTGGATCACCGAAGCGAGCCATCACTCCGACAGTCTCAGCGGCTGGTTTTTCATGCGCCATGAAATCCGCGCCGATTCATTGCCCTTCGATCTGGAAGGTTTCCGCCAGGCCTTTGCGCCCATCGCCGATGAATTTTCGATGGACTGGCGCATTACCGACTCCGCACAAAAGAAACGCGTTGTGCTCATGGCGAGCAGGGAGTCCCATTGTCTGGCCGACTTGCTGCACCGCTGGCACAGCGACGAACTGTATTGCGAAATCGCCTGCGTGATTTCCAACCATCAAGACCTGCGCAGCATGGTCGAGTGGCACAACATTCCTTATTACCACGTGCCGGTTGACCCTCAAGACAAGCAGCCGGCGTTCGCCGAAGTCTCGCGCCTGGTCAAGCACCATGAAGCTGACGTAGTTGTACTTGCGCGCTACATGCAGATCCTGCCACCGCAGTTGTGCCGCGAATACGCGCATCAGGTGATTAATATTCACCACAGCTTCCTGCCTTCGTTTGTTGGCGCCAAGCCTTACCATCAGGCGTCACTGCGCGGCGTGAAACTCATTGGCGCCACGTGCCACTATGTCACCGAAGAACTGGACGCCGGTCCTATCATCGAGCAGGACGTGGTGCGTGTCAGCCATCGTGACAGTATCGAAAACATGGTGCGTTTCGGTCGGGACGTGGAAAAGATGGTGCTGGCTCGCGGCCTGCGCGCACACTTGGAAGACCGTGTGCTGGTGCATGACAACAAGACAGTGGTGTTCGATTAAACCGCATTGCTGCGCCGGACTTGCGCCGGCGCTTCGAGTGGCCGGCAGGTCGGCAGGCGCTACTGAAAGGCAGGGGTATCCAAGATGAGCAACCCATTCGACAAGGCCACCTCCAAAGCCCCGCCGACCGTAGGGGAGGGCTGCCTGAGTCGTTACGACGTCGATGCGATGACGGCGCAGGACGGCACCGAATTCGAGGGGGCCGAAGCGTTGTGGAAGCAGCTGATGCCGGCAGAGCCAGACGAACAGTCAGGCGGCCTTGATTCGCAGTAACTTGTGCAGCAACGGCCGCCCGACCATCAGCAGGAACACCGGCCCGCCCGCTACCAGATAAAAGTAATAAGTAACGATCCGCCAGATCAGGATCGCGGCAGCGGCCGTCGATTTGCCAACCATCGGCGCCAGCAGGGCGGCGGAGGTCAGTTCAGCGGCGCCGGCCCCACCCGGCGAAAGGCTGAACTGTCCGGCACTCAGCGACAGCATCTGCACCAGAAACGTCCACGCCCAATCGATATTGGCGCTCAACCCCTGCAGCGCCAGGTAAAGCACGCTGTAACGCATACTCCAGTGAACGCAGGTCAACGCAAATACCTGAAACAGGATGCGGTGGGGCATCTTCCAGGTTTCAGCCAGTGCGTCCCGAAAATGCAGCAGCTTGCGCGCCCATCGTATGCGCGTACTGTTTTTGCGCTTCAAGCGTTTGAGCACGCGACCGTTGAACAGAATGATCCGTCGGTGATACCGCGCGAAACCGGCGCAAGCGCAGAGTCCGGCACCGATCAATAGCGCGCTCGCTATCAGCATCCATTCGAGGTTTTCGCTGAGTTTATGGAACACGGCATAAATCAGAATGCCGATCAGCGCCATCAGAAAGAACACCAGGTCCATCAGCTGATCAGTGGCGAAGGCCGCCGTGCTTTTCGCAGGCCCAATGCCGCTGCGCGAGAGCAACGCGACCAGCGTCAGTGGCGCTCCGCTGCCCCCTGGCGTGGCGCAATACGCGAACTCGGTCGCCATCACCACGGCCAGGCTTTTGCGCAAACCGAGCCCGCCTGCGCTGTCGCCGAGCAGCAGGCGCAGGCGCATGGTGTTCATGCACCAGCCCACCAAGACCATGCCGAACATGCCGATGAGCAGCAGGATCGGAAAGTTGCGCAGGCGGTGGAACATGTCCGCCCCGCCCATGAAAAACGGAATGAGCAGGGCGAGAATGAGTGCTGCTGCGAGCCAGCCTAATCGCCTCACGCCACGGACCTGGAGACATTCAAGCCTTGCAGCCACGCAAATTTGGTCATCGGCTTGCGGCCTTTATCCAGCAGGCGCTCAAGGACTTGCAGCCAGTAACGGCGAGAGAATTCGTGGCGCATGTCGACGGGGTGAAGCCCCAGACGGAGCGTTGCGGCGTTTTGCAAATGAGCCTCGCGATGGTCGCTGATGATTTTTGATACGCCTCGGCGCCAGGCACTGCGAGCGCTCCAGACGATACCCGGCGCATCGATCCGGGAAAAGTCCGGCAAACGATACAAGTGTTGGGCATCACTTGTGTAGTCCAAAGGCAGTTTTCGCAGTGCATTGCGTGTGCCGTCGCTCATCAGCCACGCGGGGGCGACAAATCCGTGCAGTGGCCATTCGTTGCGTGTGAACACTTCGATGCCGGCTTCGAGTCGCTGCAACGCTTGTTGCTCGGTCAGGGTATAGAACTCTCCCTCCCATGTGTAAATACGCCGCATGAAGAAGTCTTGAGGGGTTCGCGGAGGAGGGCTGTCGTCGCAATGGTAATAGCCGTGCAGCGCCAACTCATCGCCTCGGGCCAGACGCCGGCGCATCAACCGCTGAAAGTCAGGATTGGCGTCGATTCGGTCCTGCTTGTGGAAATCAGGCACCACCAGCCAAGTGATAGGGATATTGCCCATCGCATCGACGGCTTCCACAAAGGGGCGGTAATCCGGCCAGGTCTGGGGTGCCACGTCATGAAGGACCAGCATCACGCTGCGCTGTGCATTTATAGAGTGTTCAACCATGAGCGTAGACCGGCTGATGGGCGCCAAGCACTGCCCGATAATGGCCAAGCAGGCCGTTGACTACGTTATCCCACGCGTAATGCGCCTCGACATGACGCCGCGCATCCGCACCTCTCGCTGCGACATCCGTGCTGAACAATTGACGAACCGCGGCGGCCATTGCAATCGGGTGGTTGGGTTCGCAGAGCAATCCGCAACGCTCGGGAATGATCTCGCGGAATGCCCCTGCCTCTACCGCTACCACCGGGATACCGCTGGCCATGGCTTCGATCACCACCAGGCCGAAGGTTTCCTGGTCGCCTGCGTGCACCAATGCGTCAGCGCTGGCCAAAAGGCGTGCGACCTCAACGGCCGGTCGGAACTCGCCCATCACGGTCACGTTGTCCGGCACGCCAGCGGGCATGTGCGAGCCCACCAGCAGGAGGTGATAGCCAGCGCCCAGAGCCTTCATGCAATCGAGCAGAACTGGCAGGTTCTTTTCCTTGGATCCGCGACCGGCGAACATCAGCAGCCGGGTTTCTTCGCTGAGGCCGAGTTCGGTTTTCAGCCCGGGGTCGCGGCGAGAAGGGTGAAAGGTCAGTAGGTCGACCCCCAATGGCTGCACATGCACGTCTTTGACGCCGAGGCGGATCAGCTTGTCCGCCATCGCAGCGCTTGGCGCCAGCACTCGGTCGAAGTTGCCGTAGAGTTTGCTGACGTAGTTCTCGACATTCGCGCCTAGCCACGCGCCGATCCGGTTGCTCACCAACAGCGGCAAATCCGAATGATAGAAACCAATGACGGGCACATCCAGCTGACGGCGGGCGTTCAGCGCCGCCCAGGCCGTCAGGTAAGGATCGCCGACCTCGATCAGGTCGGGCCTTAACGATTGCAATGCATCCCGCCACGGCCCGACGCGTATCGGAAAACGGTAACCGTTGCCAAACGGCACGGGCGGCGCGGGGACGCGGTACACACCGTCCTCATGGCTGCTTTGCGGGCCGGGAATGAGCAGGCTGTGTCGCACGTCCGGGTAGGCCGCCAGTCGACGATGTTTAGCGTCAAGATAGGTGCGCACGCCACCGCTGGCAGGGGCGTAGAACATGGTCATGTCAGCGATATGCACAGTGAACCTCCGTCCGTGTCTGGTGCTTCTGGTTGACCATCTACCGATACAGATGTTCGGTTGCAGGTCGTCGGTGGACGCGTTCGGCGAGTGTCACGCCGCTTGCGCTAAAGTGGTGAGGCGGCTCGGGTTTATGTGAAGCGCTGCCACGACGGTCGGTGTCAGCATGACGCTGCCGGAAATATCAATGGGACACTTGGGTGAACAGATGCCTGACTCACAACAGATCGTTATTGGCGCTGACCTGAAGGGTCAGGCAGTGGGACAGGCGATGCGTCTGGCCAATCGGCACGGCTTGGTGGCCGGCGCGACCGGCACCGGCAAAACCGTGACCTTGCAGCGACTGGCAGAAGCGTTCAGCGATGCCGGCGTCGCGGTGTTTGCTGCCGATATAAAAGGGGACCTTTGCGGACTTGGCGCGGCCGGCGAACCTCAAGGCAAAATCGCCGAAAGGATTGCAGGGATGCCCTGGCTCCATCATAAGCCCCAGGCCTATCCGGTCACTCTGTGGGATGTGCACGGTCAATCTGGTCATCCGCTGCGCACCACGCTGTCGGAAATGGGACCGTTGCTGCTGGGAAGTTTGCTGGAGTTGACGGACAGCCAACAGTCCGCGCTTTACGCGGCCTTCAAGGTCGCTGATCGGGAGGGGTTGTTATTGCTCGATCTGAAAGACCTCAAAGCGTTGCTCAATCATCTGCGCGACAACCCCGAGGTCCTCGGCGAAGACAGCGCTTTGATGACAACAGGTTCAAGTCAGGCGTTGTTGCGTCGACTGGCGATCCTTGAACAGCAAGGCGCCGAGGCATTATTTGGCGAGCCCGCGCTGCAACTGGAAGACATCCTGCAACCTGCAAGCGACGGCCGCGGGCGCATTCATCTGCTCGATGCCAGCCGGCTGGTGCACGAGGCGCCGAAGGTCTATGCCACTTTCCTGCTGTGGTTACTGGCAGAGCTCTTTGAGCAACTGCCTGAGCGAGGCGATGCTGACAAGCCGGTATTGGCGCTGTTCTTCGATGAGGCGCATCTGCTGTTTGCTGACACGCCGAAAGCGTTGCAAGACCGGTTGGAGCAGGTGGTCCGGTTGATCCGGTCCAAAGGCGTCGGGGTTTATTTCGTCACGCAGTCGCCGGGTGACCTGCCGGACGCCATTCTGGCGCAGCTCGGCTTGCGGATTCAGCACGGCCTGCGCGCCTTCACCAGCAAAGAGCAAAGGTCGCTGAAAGCGGTGGCAGAGGGTTTTCGGCCCAACCCGGAGTTCGACGCGTTATCGGTGCTGACTGAACTGGGCACTGGCGAGGCGCTGGTGGGCACGCTGCAGGACAAAGGCACGCCTGAGAGGGTCCAGCGCGTGCTGGTCGCGCCGCCTCAATCGCGCATCGGGCCGCTTACCGATGCCGAGCGAGCCGAACTGATCCGCCGCTCGCCGCTTGCCGGCCGTTATGACAAGCCCATAGATCGTGAGTCAGCCTATGAAATGCTTTTAGCGCGCAAGGGCGGGGCGTCGGACGCGACGCAAAAACCCTCGTCCGAAGAAAAGTCAGAGGGCGGTTTTGCCGAAATGGCAGGGGGCTTCCTGAGCGGGCTGGCGGGGCAGGCCATGAAAACTGCAGTGCGCCAGGCCGCCAATCAGATCGGTCGTGAATTGGTGCGCGGGCTGATGGGGTCGCTGCTGGGCAGTAGCAAAAAACGACGTTAGGCAGGCCGCTGAAAGCCATTGTTCGACGCACAAAAAAGCCCATTCAGTGAATGGGCCTTTTGTCGTCAGCAGGGTCAGGCCAGCGCTTTGGACGCCAACCAGAACAATCCTGCGGAGAGCGCGACCGTGGCGGGCAGGGTCAGCACCCATGCCAGCAGGATATTGCGCACGGTACCGCCTTGCAGCCCGCTCTTGTTCGCGACCATGGTCCCCGCCACGCCGGACGACAGAATGTGAGTGGTTGAAACCGGCAGGCTGAACACGTTGGCAAGCGCAATGGCGCTGGCCGTGGTGATCTGCGCGGACATGCCCTGTGCGTAGGTCATGCCTTGCTTGCCGATCTTCTCGCCGATGGTCAGTACCACACGTTTCCAGCCAACCATGGTGCCGATACCCAGCGCGAGCGCGACGGCGAAGATGACCCAGAATGGGGCGTATTCCGTGGTAGCGGTCAGGTCCTTGCGCAGCTTCTCGAGATCCGATTTTTCGCGGGCATCCAGTGCCGGCAGCTTGCCGACCTTGCGTGCCGTGTCGTCCAGGCACAGCAGATAGCGGCGCACTTCGATGCGGTGCTCTGGTGCCAGGCTATGGTAGTCGTTGACGCCTTTGAGGTTGTTCAACAAGGCATCGATGGTTGGCTCGGTCTGCTCGGGGTTGCAGCTGAAGCGCTCGGGCAAATCACCCGTCGTGGATTTGCCCAGAGCCAGGTACTCGCCCAGTGTCGCGTTGTTGCGCTGATAGAACTGACTCAGGTGCAAAGTGGCGTCGCGGGTGCGCTCGATCTGATACGTCGTGGTGCTCAGGTCCAGAACGAACTGCGCCGGTACGATACCAATGAGCACCAGCATGATCAGACCAATGCCTTTCTGGCCATCGTTGGAGCCGTGTACAAAACTCACCGCCATCGCCGAGATCACCAGAACCAGACGATTCCAGAACGGTGGGTGCTTTTTATCATCGAGCTTGCGGCGTTGCTCAGGCGTCTTGTGCATCTTCGACAGGGGGCGCCACGCCTTCAAGCCCAGCAGGACCAGGCCTGCAACGATGAAGCCCGCCAGGGGCGAAAACACCAGCGAGGCACCGATGTCGATCGCCTTCTGCCAGTTCACGCCTTCACCCAGCGGGATGTGGTTGATCAGCGCGTTGGCCAGTCCCACACCCAGAATGGAGCCAATCAATGTATGGGAGCTGGAAGCCGGAATACCGAAATACCAGGTGCCGAGGTTCCAGGTAATTGCAGCGGCCAATAGCGAAAAGACCATGGCCAGCCCGTGACCGGTATTGACGTTGATCAACAACTCGACCGGCAGCAGGTGGACGATGGCATAGGCCACACCGACACCACCCAGAAGCACCCCGAGGAAATTGAACACACCTGAAAAGAACACCGCTAGATGGGGCGGCATGGCTTTGGTGTAAATGACTGTCGCCACCGCGTTGGCAGTGTCATGAAAGCCGTTGATGAACTCGAAGGTGAGGACAAACGCCAGGGCAAGCAACAAGCTCACAATTACCCAAGCATCCAGTCCGCTGAATAGATCGATCATGGAAGGTTTTCTGACCCGGTCTTAAGGGGGCGGGATTATGACAGAAAAAAAACTAATCGATAGGCACGCCGCTCATTGGTAGCAGCCTGCAACGAAATTTCTGTTCAAACAGCCCGTTGACTTCCGGTCCGGAAGCCGAGCGACGTGCGCCCCTGTAGCATAGCCGAGTCTATCGGGGCGAGCCTGCCAGGCCGCGTGGCTTGCCGCTGGACGCACCCGTGGCCCCTGGGCTCAGGCTCAAGGCTCTTCCTTGAGCTCCTCTTCCATTTTTTGCAGTTCCTGTTTGAAGGCTTGATCAAGCAGACTTGCCCGCTTGCGCCATGGCTTGCGCTCCGGCTCGGGTTGCGCTGCATAGGTGGTCACTTCGCCGCCGTACACTTCCTTGTAGCGTTGTTCCTGGCGCTCTAATTCGGCGCGCAGTTCATCTTTGGTCACGTTAATACCTGATCGGGTCGAGTTTAATTCCGTCGCTAACGCCGAAAGGGAAAGTGCCAATCCTGCCGAGGAACTTACCGGCTCGGAACTCATCATCGGGCAGGGGTTCCTGCGCGTGACGATTACACTTTCAACCAAGGGCGGCTACGTGCACCGGAACGACAAAACTGTCGTAGCAACATTTATTCATTATTGAACGCCTGCAGGATGGCCAAGTGACCTGGATGCAGGTCTGCCGGCGCTGGGCATTGCGTCCGAGTCGGGCAATGCCTGCGTGAGTTTGGATCCATGCCTGGTGAGGCGAGGGAGTTAAACACGCCATAGCGTTATAGGGCTCAATGACGGCCACTATCGCCAAGATGTGCAACCGAGTCAACAGCAGAGACTGCCATAGTCGGGCAACTGAGGATTTATACGTTGCCTATGTACGAAGATTCCGAAGTTACAGGTTCATCCGATGTTGAAACTTGACGATTCGTTTGTTGGATTCAGCAAGACAGTTTTCTGACGGCGTAAATAAACGGCGGATGACTACACCAATAGCGGATGTGTATTTATTCGCTTACACACTAAGTTGTCGCAGCAGAGACAAAAACGGCCTTGCGGTTAAGCAAGGCCGTGCCTGGGACTTCTCAGTGGGTACCTGACCAGTAGTTCCAAGAAGCCACATATGGCACGTGAAAGGTATAAGCAACCAGGCGACTGGTCAATTGCGATTATCGCCCAGTCGTTCGATAATCGCCCAAATCAGGCTTGCCGAGCGTGTTCAAACAGGCGAGAGTGGCGTCCTATAAGGCTTTCGCGGCCACGACGAACGGTGCCAGCATGAACGATCAATTGCGTAACTCCTTCACGTCACTCGCGCCGCCGATTGTTGCGTCTCCGGCTAAAAGGATTCAGGCGCTGACCGGCGATCCCGATTTCATGACCTCGCTGGCACGCGGGCTGGCCGTCATTCAGGCATTCCAGGAGCGCAAGCGCCACCTGACCATTGCCCAGATCAGCCACCGCACGGAAATCCCCAGGGCTGCGGTTCGCCGTTGCCTGCACACCCTGATCAAACTGGGCTACGCCACCACCGACGGTCGCACTTACTCCCTGTTGCCCAAAGTTTTGACGCTGGGCCATGCCTATCTGTCGTCCACGCCGCTCGCGGTTTCGTCGCAGCCTTATCTGGACCGCATGAGCGATCAGTTGCACGAGGCCTGCAACATGGCCACGCTGGAGGGCGACGACATTCTTTATATTGCGCGCTCGGCCACGACCCAGCGGCTGATTTCGGTAGACCTGGCCGTGGGTGGGCGTCTACCGGCGTATTGCACCTCCATGGGCAGGATTCTGCTGGCGGCGCTAGATGATGTGTCGCTGCAGGAATACCTCGATCATGTGGACCTGCAACCCAAAACCAGCCGCACGTTGCGCACTCCGGAAGCGTTGCTCGAATGCCTTCAGCAAGTCCGGCAACAGGGTTGGTGCATCGTTGATCAGGAACTGGAGCAAGGCCTGCGTTCCATCGCCGTCCCGGTCTATGACGCCTCCGGGCAAGTACTGGCCGCGTTGAATGTCAGCACCAGCGCGGGTCGGGTCACCCGCAACGAACTTGAGCAGAAGTTTCTGCCGATCATGCTCGACGCCAGTCGTGACCTCAGCACCCAACTGTTTACCTGACGAAACGGCTCTGCTGATAAACAGAGAGTCCGATGGCATCGGGCGCGTCACTCTTTGTTCGGTGATCGAACACTTAGTCGATTATCGGATTGTTTGCCCCTGTTTCCAGGCATAACCTCGCCGATAAACGTGCACCTTGAAAGGCGCGCAAACCGAGTGTGAACCTGGAGCACCCCATGGCTGCGATTCTTTCCCTTCACGATGCGGTGAAGCAGTTCGTCAACGATGGTGACATTGTTGCGCTGGAAGGTTTTACCCATCTGATTCCTACTGCGGCGGGCCACGAGCTCATCCGTCAGCGCAAAAAAGACCTGACGCTGGTCCGCATGACCCCCGACCTGATTTACGACCAATTGATCGGCGCCGGTTGTGCGAAGCGTCTGGTCTTTTCATGGGGCGGCAACCCGGGGGTCGGCTCGCTGCACCGGCTTCGCGACGCGGTCGAACGGCAATGGCCGCAGCCGATGGAAATCGAAGAACACAGTCACGCCGACCTCGCTAACGCTTATGTGGCGGGCGCCTCGGGGCTGCCGTTTGCGGTACTGCGCGCCTACGCCGGCTCCGACCTGCCCAAGGTCAACCCGTTGATTAAATCAGTAACGTGCCCGTTCACCGGAGAAGTGCTCGCGGCGGTACCGGCAGTGCGTCCCGACGTCACGGTTATCCATGCGCAAAAGGCCGACCGCAAAGGCAATGTGCTGCTGTGGGGCATCCTGGGTGTGCAGAAAGAGGCGGCACTGGCGGCCAGGCGCTGCATCGTCACGGTCGAGGAGATCGTCGATGAGCTCAAGGCGCCAATGAACGCCTGCGTGCTGCCGACCTGGGCACTCAGCGCCGTTTGCGTCGTGCCCGGCGGCGCTCATCCTTCCTACGCCCACGGCTATTACGAACGCGATAACCGCTTCTATCAAGCGTGGGACGCCATCGCCAGGGACCGTGAGGCATTTACCGCGTGGATCGAAGAATACATCCACAGCACACCCGATTTCAGTGCGTTCAGGGCCAAGCTGGCCCACGCGGCGGAGGCAAGCCAATGACCTATTCCACCAGCGAAATGATGACCGTGGCTGCAGCGCGTCGGCTGAAAAACGGCGCCGTGTGCTTCGTTGGCATTGGCCTTCCGTCGAAGGCTGCCAATCTCGCACGGCTGACATCATCCCCTGACGTGGTGCTGATTTATGAATCAGGGCCCATCGGCGCGAAACCCGACGTGCTGCCACTGTCCATCGGCGACGGCGAACTGGCCGAGACGGCGGATACCGTTGTTTCGACCAGTGAAATCTTCCGCTACTGGTTGCAGGGCGGGCGGGTGGACGTCGGTTTCCTGGGTGCGGCGCAGGTTGACCGTTTCGGCAACATCAACACCACTGTGGTCGGCGAATATCACAACCCGAAAGTGCGCCTGCCGGGGGCTGGCGGGGCGCCGGAAATCGCCGGCTCCGCGAAAGAGGTGTTGATTATCCTCAAACAGTCACCGCGCACGTTCGTCAATACTCTGGACTTCGTCACCTCGGTCGGCCATGGCGAAGGCGGCGACTCGCGCAAGCGGCTTGGGCTGCCTGGCGCCGGGCCGGTCGGCATCATCACTGACCTGTGCATCATGGAGCCTGAGGCAGGCACGCACGAATTCGTCGTGACCACCCTGCACCCCGGCGTGACCCGCGAGCAAGTAATCGCTGCCACCGGTTGGGCGATCCGTTTCGCCGAAAACGTCGTGGTGTCCGACTCGCCCACCGAATATGAACTGACAGCGCTGCGCGACTTGGAAGCACGGACCGCAGCTGCCCATGGCCAGGCGCCGGGAGAAGCATGATGCGTGAGGTATTTATCTGCGATGCGATTCGCACGCCTATTGGCCGCTTTGGCGGCGCCTTGGCGACTGTTCGTGCGGATGATCTGGCAGCGTTGCCCATAAAAGCCCTGATGGAACGCAACCCGTCGGTCAACTGGCAGGAGCTGGACGAAGTGTTCCTCGGTTGCGCCAACCAGGCGGGTGAAGACAACCGCAACGTGGCCCGCATGGCCGCGCTATTGGCGGGTTTGCCGGCCAGCGTGCCGGGCGTAACCGTCAATCGTCTTTGTGCCTCCGGGCTTGATGCAGTCGGTTCGGCGTTCCGCGCCATCGCCTGTGGCGAGATGGATCTGGCGATTGCCGGTGGCGTCGAGTCGATGTCCCGCGCGCCCTTTGTGATGGGCAAGGCCGACAGCGCGTTCGGCCGCGGCCAGAAGCTGGAAGACACCACGCTGGGCTGGCGTTTCGTCAATCCGCTGATGCAAGAGCATTACGGCGTCGAAAGCATGCCGAAGACGGGTGACAACGTGGCCGAAGACTTCGGCATTTCGCGGGAAGACCAGGACGCGTTCGCCCTGCGCAGCCAGCAAAGGACGGCGGCGGCTCAGGCATCCGGTTTTTTCGCCGACGAGATCATTCCGGTGCGCATCGCCCATAAAAAACGCGAGACAGTTGTCGACACCGATGAGCATCCGCGTGCCGACACCAGTCTGGATGGGTTGGCTCGACTGAAGCCGGTCAACGGGCCGGGCAAAACTGTCACTGCGGGCAATGCGGCGGGCCTGAACGACGGTGCGGCGGCGATGATTCTGGCGTCTGCCGACGCGGTAAAGAGGCATGGCCTGACGGCGCGTGCCCGCGTGCTGGGCATGGCCAGTGCCGGGGTTGAGCCTCGCGTGATGGGCATCGGCCCGGTTCCAGCAGTGCGCAAGCTGGTGAAACGCCTGGGGCTGACAGTCAACGATTTAGACGTCATCGAACTCAACGAAGCCTTCGCCAGCCAGGCCCTGGCTGTGCTTCGTGAACTGGGCATCGCTGACGACTCACCCAAGGTCAACCCCAACGGTGGCTCGATTTCCCTGGGTCATCCGCTGGGCATGAGCGGTGCGCGTCTGGTGCTGACGGCCTTGCATCAATTGGAGAAGACCGGAGGCAGCACAGCGCTGGCGACCATGTGCGTGGGCGTGGGCCAAGGATTGGCGCTGATCATCGCGCGCTGAGTCGAGACTTCGTCCCTCATTGCCCGAGTCATCCGGTCGTCCCGCGAAAAGGGCAACTTGAGGACTTGGGCGGTTGTCCTTGTGATGACCAAACGTAACTGCTTAAGTCTAAATGTTGCGGGTTATGTCTTAGACTGGCTGACCTTACTAACACCTGGGGAGATAATAATGACAACGACTCACTACACCGGGGAAGAACGACGCAAGCGAATTTTCGCGATCGTCGGAGCTTCGTCCGGCAACCTTGTGGAATGGTTCGACTTTTATGTCTACGCCTTCTGCGCGATCTATTTCGCACCCGCGTTTTTTCCTTCCGATGACCCGACCGTACAACTGCTGAACACCGCAGGCGTGTTCGCGGCGGGCTTTTTGATGCGCCCCATCGGCGGCTGGCTGTTTGGCCGCGTGGCGGACAAGCACGGTCGCAAAAATTCCATGATGATCTCCGTGCTGATGATGTGCGCCGGTTCGCTGGTCATCGCCTGCCTGCCGACCTATGCCTCGATCGGTGCCTGGGCGCCTTTCCTTCTGCTGATGGCGCGGCTGTTCCAGGGGCTCTCTGTGGGCGGTGAATACGGCACCACAGCCACGTACATGAGCGAAGTCGCGTTGCGGGGGCAGCGTGGATTTTTCGCCTCGTTTCAGTACGTGACGCTGATTGGCGGCCAGTTGCTGGCGGTGCTGACGGTGGTCATCCTGCAGCAGTTTCTCAGTGCCGATGAGCTGAAAGCCTACGGCTGGCGGATACCCTTCGTGGTCGGTGCGGTGGCTGCGGTCATCTCCCTCGTCCTGCGCCGGTCGCTCAAGGAAACCACCACCGCCGAGGTCCGCCAGAACAAGGATGCCGGGAGCGTGTCCGCGTTGTTCCGCGATCACAAAGCGGCGTTCATTACCGTGTTGGGCTACACCGCCGGTGGCTCGCTGATTTTCTACACGTTCACCACCTACATGCAGAAGTACCTCGTCAACACGGTGCACATGGATCCCAAAGTCGCCAGCTACATCATGACCGGCGCGCTTTTCCTGTACATGTGCATGCAGCCGGTGTTCGGCATGTTGGCGGACAAAATCGGGCGTCGTGCCTCAATGCTGTGGTTCGGCGGGCTGGGCACGCTGTGCACCGTGCCGTTGTTGCTGACGTTGAAAACCACCACCAGCCCGGTCATCGCATTCGTGCTGATCACCCTGGCGCTGGCCATTGTCAGCTTCTACACCTCCATCAGCGGTCTGGTAAAAGCCGAGATGTTTCCGGTGCAGGTCCGCGCACTGGGCGTCGGCCTGGCCTACGCGGTGGCCAACGCAATTTTTGGCGGCTCTGCTGAATACGTCGCTCTGGGCCTCAAGAACATGGGCATGGAAAATACCTTTTACTGGTACGTTACAGCGATGATGGCGATTGCTTTCCTGTTCAGTCTGCGACTGCCGAAGAAACCGGCCTACCTGCACGAGGATCACTGATCCCGCCGCGCGTGCCCGCTCAAGGCACGCGCAACCCCTGATCGATTCGTTGATTCCACTTGTTTGACGGAGAGGACATTGCCATGGCGTTCGTATCACTCGAAGACGGTGAGCTGCATTATCAAATGGATGGCGAAGCAGATGCGCCGGTGCTGGTCCTGTCCAGCTCGCTGGGCACCGATCTGCACATGTGGGACGCGCAGGTGGCGGCGCTGAGCAAGTCGTTCCGCATTCTGCGTTACGACACACGAGGGCATGGCCAGTCCCTCGTCACGCAAGGGCCATACACAGTCAAGCAACTCGGGCGCGACGTGCTGGCACTGCTTGATGCGCTGAACATCGACCGCGCGCACTTTTGCGGGCTGTCCATGGGCGGCCTGATCGGTCAGTGGCTGGGCATTCACGCGAGCGATAGGCTGCACAAGCTCATCCTGTGCAATACAGCCGCTAAAATCGGCGACGCAGACATGTGGGGGCCGCGTCTGGAGCTGGTGGAGAAGGGCGGGGCGCAAGCGATGAAAGAACTTGCAGCGGGCGCCGCAGGACGCTGGTTTACTCCCGACTTTGCCCAACAACACGCCGACAAAGTTACCGCCATCACCGACGTGCTGGCCGCGACCTCGCCGTTGGGCTATGCCGCTTGCTGCGCCGCTGTGCGTGACGCCGACTTGCGCAAGGAAGTCGGCTCGATCAACGTCCCCACGCTGATCATCTGCGCCAGCCACGATTCGGTCACCACGGTCGCGGACGGGCACTTCCTGCAGAATCACATTTACGGCAGCCAGCTGTCGGATTACTACGCAGCGCACCTGTCCAGTGTTGAACTGGGTGAAGTGTTTGCCCTGCGCGTGACGGACTTCCTGCTGGGATAACTCTGTCCTGAAATAACGGCATGGTTTTGCTGCACCTGCCTGTTATGCCGGGCGCTGCGCCTGGCCAAAAAAAACCCACCGATTGGTGGGTTTTTATGTGCGCGGTATCAGAACAAACGGGTCGAAGGCACGTCACCCGCTGTGGGCTGGCGCTCGCCGGTCGGGGTCTGTTCGTACCAGCCACCGCCCAGTGCCCGGTACAGATTGACCTCGCTGTTGAGCTGCGCCAACCGATCGGTAATGAGCGACTGTTGCGCACTGAACAACTGACGCTGGGCGTCGAGGAAGGTCAGGTTGCTGTCGATGCCGATGCGATACCGACGCTCGGCCAGACGGTAGTAGTCCTGGTTGGCATTGACGAAGTCAGTCTGCGCCTTGAGCTGATCGGTGAAGGTCTTGCGCGCGGCAAGGCCGTCGGACACTTCCTGGAACGCTGTCTGAATCGCCTTCTCATAGTTGGCAACGCCGATGTCTTTCTGAATCTTCGAGTAGTCCAGGCTTGCGCGCAGACTGCCCGCGTTGAAGATTGGCAGATTGATCGTCGGCTCAAACAACCAGGTGCCCGAACCGCCCTTGAACAGACCGCTCAGGTCGCCGCTCGCCGTGCCTGCACTGGCCGTCAGGCTGATGCTGGGGAAGAACGCGGCGCGTGCGGCACCAATGTTGGCGTTGGCCGCTTTCAGGCTGTATTCGGCCTGAAGAATGTCCGGACGACGCTGCAGCAATTCGGACGGCAGTCCCGGCGGCATCTCGTTGAGCATGTCGGCGCTCAACGGTTGCGAGGCGGGCAGGTTAGCCGGCAAACCGGTGCCTAGCAGCAACACCAGATTGTTTTCGTCCTGCGCAACCAGGCGTTGATACTGCGCCAGCTTGACGCGTGCGCTCTCGACCGAGGTGCGCGACTGCGCCAGGTCCAGCGCCGAGGCCACGCCAACTTCGCTGCTGCGCGAAGTCAGGCGCAGGCTTTCTTCGAACGCGCCCAGAGTGTCCTGCGTCAGCTTGAGCAGTTCCTTGTCCGCCTGCCACGTCAGATAAGCGTTGGCGACGTTGGCCACTAGGCTGATCTGCGTGCTGCGACGACCCTCTTCACCGGCAAAGTAGGTCTGCAGCGCCTGCTCACTCAGGCTGCGTACGCGGCCGAACAGGTCCAGCTCGTACGAACTTACCCCCAGCCCTACCGAATACTGACTGGTGATGCGGGACTCGCCTGTTTGTGACAGGTCGCCCGGCACTCGCTGGCGAGTACCGGTGGCCGAAGCCGCTACGCCCGGAAACAGATCCGCACGTTGAATGCGGTACTGCGCGCGGTAAGCGTCGATGTTGAGCGCCGCAACGCGCAGATCACGGTTGTTCTGCAGCGACGTCTGAATCAGTTGCTGCAGCGCCGGGTCATGGAAAAACTGACGCCAGCCTTGCTCGGCCGCTGCCTGGTTGGCCGCCTGGGCCGGCGAGTACGCCGGACCTTGAGGAAACTGCGCGGGCACTGGCGCGGCGGGTTGCTGGTACTCGGGGATCAACGAGCAGCCGCCGAGAATGAACGCGGTGACTGCCAGCGAGATCAGGGACTTGCTCATTGGCCAGCCTCATCGTGTGGAGTGTGTTTCTGTTTGCCTTTGAACAGCGAGGATACCGAAACGAAGAACAGCGGTACCCAGAAGATCGCGAGAATAACCGCGGTAATCATACCGCCGATCACGCCCGTACCGATCGAATGCTGGCTACCGGCACCGGCGCCCGACGAAATGGCCAGCGGGACCACACCGAGGATGAACGCCATGGACGTCATCACGATCGGCCGCAGACGCATCCGACACGCCTCGATGGTCGCCTCGACGATCCCTTTGCCTTGTTCGTGCAATTCCTTGGCGAACTCGACGATGAGGATGGCGTTTTTCGCCGCCAGACCTACCGTCACTAACAGGCCCACCTGGAAGAACACGTCGTTGGACAGCCCGCGCAAGCTCGTTGCCATCAGCGCACCGATGACCCCCAGCGGAATGACCAGCAAGACCGCGATCGGAATGGACCAGCTTTCGTACAACGCCGCCAGACACAGGAACACGATCAGAATGGACAGCGCGTACAACGCCGGTGCCTGCGAACCGGACAGGCGCTCCTCATAGGACAGGCCTGTCCAGGAAAGGCCAACGCCAGCTGGCAGTTTCTTCGCCAGTTGCTCGACCTCGGCCATGGCCTGACCGGTACTGTAGCCAGGTGCCGGCGTACCCAGAACTTCTTCGGCAGGGACACCGTTGTAACGCGACAGTTTTGGCGAACCGAACACCCACTCGCCGGTCGCGAACGAGGCAAACGGCACCATTTCGCCCGAGCTGTTGCGCACGTACCACTTCTTCAGGTCTTCGGGCTTCATCCGCGCACTGGCATCGCCTTGCACGTACACCTTCTTGACCCGACCGCGGTCGATGAAGTCGTTGACGTAGTTGCCACCCATCGCGATGGACAGCGTGGTGTTGATGTCCGACAGGCTCAGGCCCAATGCCTGCGCGCGCTCGTCGTCAATCACCAGCTGGTATTGCGGCTCATCGTTCAGACCGTTCGGACGCACGCCCGCCAGAACCTTGCTCTGCGCCGCCATACCCAGCAGTTGGTTACGCGCTTCCATCAGCTTGGCATGACCCACGCCGCCCTGATCCTGCAGGTAGACGTCGAAACCGGTGGCGTTACCCAGCTCCAGTACCGCAGGCGGCACGACCGCAAAAGTCATCGCATCACGGAAGCCGAAGAAGTGCTGCTGCGCCCGTTTGGCCAGCTCGAACACGCTGTTGGACGCATCACGATCGCCCCACGGCTTGAGCATGATGAACGCAAGGCCCGAGCTTTGACCGCGGCCGGCGAAGTTGAAGCCGTTCACGGTGAACACAGAGTTGACCGCGCCGGATTCTTCTTCAAGCAGGTACTTGCGCATGTTGTCGATGACGGTCTGCGTGCGTTCTGCCGACGAGCCTGGCGGGGTCTGCACCTGAGCGAAGATCACGCCCTGGTCTTCTTCCGGCAGGAACGCGCTCGGGATGCGGGTAAACATCCAGATGGTGCCGCAGACGATCAGCACGTAGACGATGTAGGCCGGGATCTTGTGCTTGATCATATTGCCCACGCCGCGCTCGTAGCTCAGTACGCTGCGGTCGAAGGTGCGGTTGAACCAGCCAAAGAATCCACGTTTCGGCTGCCCGTGTTTCTCATGGTCAATCGGCTTGAGCAGGGTCGAACACAACGCCGGGGTGAAGATCAATGCGACCAGCACCGACAGCGCCATCGCCGAAACGATGGTGATCGAGAACTGCCGGTAAATCACACCGGTCGAGCCGCCGAAGAATGCCATCGGCAACAGCACCGCACACAGAACCAGTGCGATACCGACCAGCGCGCCCTGGATCTGCTCCATGGACTTGATCGTCGCGTCACGCGGCGAAAGTTTGTCTTCCGCCATCACCCGCTCGACGTTTTCCACCACAACGATGGCATCGTCCACCAGCAAGCCGATGGCGAGGATCACCCCGAACATGGTCAGCGTGTTGATGGTGAAGCCGGCTGCCGCGAGGATCCCGAACGTACCCAGCAATACTACCGGGACGGTCATCGTGGTGATGATCGTTGCGCGGAAGTTTTGCAGGAACAGGTACATCACCAGAAACACCAGGATGATCGCCTCACCCAGGGTATGAACCACGCCGGTGATCGATTCCTGAACAACCGGTGTGGTGTCGTACGGGTAAACCACTTTCATGCCAGGCGGGAAGAAAGGTTCCAGCTGGGAGATCGTGGCGCGGATCGCCTTGGCGGTGTCCAGAGCGTTCGCGCCGGTCGCCAGCTTGATCGCCAGACCGGAAGCCGGCTTGCCGTTGAACTGCGCGTCGATGCTGTAGTTCTCGCCACCCAGACCAACCTTGGCGACGTCTTTGAGGCGAACCTGCGAACCGTCCTGATTGACCTTCAGCAGAATATTGCCGAACTGTTCGGCGGTCTGCAGACGGGTTTTACCGATAATCGTAGCGTTCAGCTGCTGACCCTTGAGGGCAGGCAGGCCGCCGATCTGGCCGGAGGAAACCTGAACGTTCTGGGCAGTGATCGCGGTTTTGACGTCGACTGGCGTCAGCTGGAAGTTGTTCAGCTTGGCCGGGTCGAGCCAGATACGCATCGCGTACTGCGCACCGAACACCTGAAAGTCACCCACACCGGAGGTACGGGAGATCGGATCCTGCATGTTCGACACGATGTAGTTGGACAAGTCTTCCTTGCCCATGCTGCCATCTTCGGACACCAGGCCAACCACCATCAGGAAGTTTTTCACCGCCTTGGTCACGCGGATGCCCTGTTGCTGCACTTCTTGCGGCAGCAGCGGGGTGGCGAGGTTGAGCTTGTTCTGGACCTGAACCTGCGCGATGTCCGGGTTGGTGCCCTGATTGAACGTCGCGGTGATGGTCATGCTGCCGTCGGAGTTACTTTCCGATGACACATAACGCAGGTTGTCGATACCGTTGAGTTGCTGCTCGATCACCTGAACCACGGTGTCCTGCACGGTTTGCGCGTTGGCGCCCGGGTAGGTTACCTGGATGGCGATGGCCGGTGGCGCAATCGCCGGGTACTGGTTGATCGGTAACTTGAGGATCGACAGCGTCCCCACCAGCATGATCACGAGGGCAATTACCCACGCGAAAATTGGCCGGTCGATAAAGAATTTCGACATGAATTACTCCCCTTTACTGCCTGCGGCTTTATCAGTTGCCGGGGCAGGGGCCGGGTTCTCTGCGTTGACATTGCTGGCTTCAGCCACCTTCACTTCGGCACCTGGCTTGACGTATTGCAGGCCTTCGGTGATGACGCGATCACCAGCGTTCAGGCCTTTTTCGACCAGCCAGTCGCTGCCGATGGTGCGGTTGGCGACGAGGGTGCGGGTTTCGACCTTGTTGTCGGCGTTGACCACCAGCGCCGTCGGCGTGCCTTTCAGGTCACGGGTGATGCCTTGTTGCGGCACCAGAATCGCATTGGCTGCGACGCCTGATTGCAGACGCGCATGCACGAACATGCCCGGCAGCAGGGTGTGGTCGGGGTTCTGGAACATGGCGCGCAAGGTCACCGAGCCAGTGGTTTCGTCAACCGAGACCTCGGAGAACTCAAGCTTGCCTTCGACCGGATAAATGCTGCCGTCTTCCAGCACCAGCTTGACCTTGGCAGCGTTGTCGCCGGCTTTCTGCAGCTGGCCGCTTTCCAGCTCTCGACGCAGTTTGAGCATTTCAGCAGAAGACTGGATCACGTCGACGTAGATCGGGTCGAGTTGCTGAATGGTGGCCATGGCATCCGCCTGACCGTTGCTAACCAGCGCACCTTCGGTCACCAGCGAGCGGCCAATACGGCCGGAGATCGGGGCGTAAACCTTGGTATAGCGCAGGTTGATTTCGGCAGTTTGCACCGCCGCCTTGGCTTCACGGGCCGAACCCACCGCCGTGTCGTATTCCTGACGGCTGACGGCTTGCTCGTTGATCAGTTGCTTGTAACGGCCCGCCAGCGAGTTGGAAGACTCGTACGTCGCCTTGGCGCTGTCGAGGGTGGCCTGATAGAGCGCCGGATCGATCTGGTAAAGCTGCTGGCCTGCCTTGACGTCTGCACCTTCTGTGAACAGGCGCTTGAGGATGATGCCGTTCACTTGCGGACGAACTTCTGCGATGCGAAACGCAGTGGTTCGGCCGGGCAGCTCGGATGTCAGCGTGTAAGCCTGGGTTTTCAGAGTAACGACGCCGACCTGAGGGGGCGGTGGTGCCGGGGCCGCTTCTTCCTTTTTACTGCATCCGCTAAGCAGCGATGCCAGGGCAACGGCAGTGACCAGTACGGTAACAGCTGGCTTGAATTGCATGAAGATCCTCGGGTCAGGAGCCTGAACTCATGAAAAGTGGAAAGGGGCGGGAAAGGGTTCCTGCTGGATAAGTAGCATGCTAATGAATATACTTACGTTCACGGTTGTTTGTAAACACCCACGTCTGCGACACTCCAACGCACCGAGGGCATCGATTGTAGGTCCGGGACAAGGCATTACAAAGGCCGCCCGACGTGCTGTGCAGGCCACTCGACCAGAGCGCCTGGAGCATTTTTATTGAGGTTTTTACTGCCATGGTCCGACGCACGAAAGAAGAGGCTCAGGAAACACGCAGGCAGATTCTCGAAGCTGCCGAGCAGGCTTTCTACGATCGAGGGGTCTCGCGCACAACGCTTGCAGACATTGCTGCCTTGGCGGGCGTGACCCGCGGCGCGATCTATTGGCACTTCAGCAATAAGGCCGATCTGGTTCAGGCGATGCTCGACAGTCTCCATGAACCCCTTGAAGAAATGGCACGCGCAAGCGAAAGCGAGGATGAAGTTGATCCGCTGGGGTGGACGCGCAAGCTTCTCATTCATTTGTTTCAGCAAGTTGCCAACGATCCCAAGACCCGCCGCATCAATGAAATTCTGTTTCATAAATTCGAATTTACCGACGAAATGTGTGACATGCGTCAACAGCGTCAATTTGTCTGGCTCGACGCCAACGAACGAATCGCGCTGGCGCTCAGCAATGCTTCCCGCCAAGGGCAATTGCCGGCAGACCTGAACCCGCAGCGCGCGGCCATCTGTCTGCATGCCTATATCCACGGCATTCTGGGGCAGTGGTTGCTGGTGCCGGAGAGCTTCTCCCTGCAAAACGATGCCGAACGCCTGGTTGACGGCATTCTCGACATGCTTCGCTTCAGCCCCGCACTGCGCGATGCCGGACTGCCTTCAGTGCCTGCGAGTCAGCAGGCGGTTATTGCCAGCAAGCCGTGACTCGGCTCGCGGACGGCGCGCAGTCGTCCCCTTGGAGCCAAATGGCGCTTGGCCTGTATCTATACCTCGCCTTTGCCGGGTTGAACAGGCGGTTTACCGTGGCTTTACGTTAATCGCCAGGTGTTCAGGGCCTATTCAGCCGCGTCCCCCATTTAACTCCCGAATGCTTCCTTATTGCGATCTGCCATCTACGCTAGGTGCCATACCAACAAGAATGGGGCAAAGGCCATGGCAGTCGGTTCACAGGACATCCTCAAAAAACTTCTGGTCGGCACGCTCACCGTCTTTTTTATTGGTCAGTGCTGGGCTGCGGGTGACGAAGCGCAGGAGGCCGCAGCTGCCAAGGCTCTGCTTGAGAAAGCCGTTGCCCGATATCGCGTCCAGGGCGACAAGTCGCTGGCCGAGTTCAGCCGTCAGGGCGAGTTCGTCGACGGCGAGCGTTACGTTTTCGTCACCGACACCCAAGGCATCATGCTCGCCAGCGGCGGGCCTTCGGTGGCCTTGATCGGGCGAGATGTTTCATCAGTGCTCGATCCGGAACTGCAAAAGACCTTCAAGCAAGTGCTGCAGACCCCCGAGAGCGCAGGCGTACAACAAGCTGAATATCGCTGGCAGAACTGGCGCGACGGCAAGGTCGAGCGCAAACGTGTGTACTTTCAGCGTCTCGCCAATCGGGTCCTGGCGGTGGGCTATTACCTGCCGCGCGCATCGCCAGAGCAGGCCAGGGCATTGCTCGATAAGGCATCCAAAGCAATTGAGCAGGACAGAGACGGCACGGTCCGCGCAATCAACGACCTGAAAGGCGGATTCCTCGAAGACGACCTGTATGTCTTTGTCGTGGACCTGGCATCAAAGCGCTATGTCGCCCATGGCACTAACCTGCGGCTGGTCAATACCGACTTCAGCAAGGTCAAGGACCCGGAAGGCAAACCCGTCGGCATTCCGATCCTTGAGATAGTCAGGCAGCAGGCCGAAGGCGAGTACGAATACCGCTGGCGCAACCCGGTGACCGGCAAGGTCGAGCACAAGCATGCCTATGTGCGCAGAGTCGGCGGCTACCTGGTGGCGGTCGGGTATTACAGCGGCTGACCCGTCAAGACGCCGGCTATCGGTCCTTGTCGTGCCGGCCGCGCAACACATTGTTGGGCATCGCCAGGGCTGCCGCGAGGCCCAGTAATGACACGGCCGCGCTGCCCATCAGTAAATGCTGAAAGGTCATCGATAACTGGCCACGCAGTAATCCGAGCGCCGGACCGCTGGCGGCGTTCAGGCTGTCCATCAGCAAATTGCCCGAACCCTCAGCCATCGAACCGCCGACCTCAGCGATGCCTGAACCGGCAAGCATTGCCAGCAGCAGCGCAGACATCGTAGCTACACCCACCGCGCCGCCGAGCGAGCGAAATAGATTGGTGGTGCTGGTCGCTACACCCATGTCCTTGACCTCCACCGAATTCTGCGTGCCCACCAGCGAAGTCGGGAATTGCAGTCCGCTGGCGATGCCGGTCAACACCATGAAAAGGCTCGTCAAAACTGCTGACTCCGGCGGGGTGAAAGCGATCCCCAGAATCGCCAGCGGCATCAGCGCTGCGCCCGCGAGAATGATCGGTTTGTAGCGGCCGGTAAGCGAAGTGCGTCGTCCGCCGAAATACGCGCCCATCGGCATGCCGATGGCCAGCGGCATCAAGTGCAGTGCGGCGCTGTCTGCACCTGCGCCCGTGACGGTCTGAAACCGCAACGGCAGCAGCACGATCAGCGAGATGGCCTGAAAACTGGTGAAGAAGATCGTGCACCAGCAGAGCACGGCGCTGCGGTTGGCGAACAAGTGCATCGGCAACAATGGCTCGCGGGCGCGCCTTTCATATAGCACGAAGATCACCAGCGAGAGCAGCGCCACCGACAGCTGCGTGAGCACCGATTCGTCACGCCAGCTGTGCCCTTGGCCAATCTCGGTAATGCCCAGCAGCAGCGCGGTCAGCCCGATGATCATCAGCACGGTGCCCAGGTAATCAATGACCGGTTTGCGCTGAGGCACCGGCAGACCGACCAGCGTCTTTCGCGCCACCCACCACGCCGCCAGGCCCAGCGGCAGGTTGATGATGAACACCCAGCGCCAGGACAGATACTCGGTCATGAAACCGCCCAGCACCGGGCCGGCAACACTGGCCGCTGCGTACATCCCGCTGAAGTAACCCTGGTAGCGGCCACGTTCACGGGGCGGAACGATGTCGCCGATGATGGCCTGGCTGACCGAAACCATCCCGCCCGCGCCGATGCCTTGCAGCACCCGCGCCAGCACCAGTTGTTCCATGCTCTGGGCCATGGCGCAAAACAGCGAGGCGAGGGTAAACGTGGCGAGGCCAAAAAGCATCAATCGGCGTCGGCCGTATAAATCCCCTAACTTGCCGTAAATCGGCACGGCCACCGTGAGCGCCACCATGTAGGCAGAGATCACCCAGGCGAGCAGATCGAAATCATGGAATTGTGCAGAGATGGCCGGCATCGAGACCGCGACAATGGTCTGATCCAGCGCACTGAGGAAGACGGCCATCATCAGCGCAAACAAAATGCTGCGGATGTCCGGACGGGGTTGATTGAGACTCGTCACAGAAGGGGCTCGCTTGGCAGATTAGCCTGCAATACCGGCAGGAATTTTTGCCAAGTCTAGTCCGTTAGCTTGCTAATCGATAGCAGGCTGTCGGCATTTCCACAGCGTGAAGAGCCTGTGCAGCGTCAACGAAGCGCGCTGAACGTCGCGTCGGTGGGAACGCAGTGCCCCAATGTGCAGACCACTGCCATGCGTGGCGTCTGCCGCATCTGCTCGATACGGTACGCGCCGGCGGCATACAGGCTGAGCACGGCAGTAACGGCAACAACATAAACGCACTGTCTTTTTATTGTGGTTTTCATGACCTTTGCCTCGATCCGGTAAGACATCTTTTCAAAGCGGACACAGTGAGTGTAGGTCGGTCTGGGCGAGTGGAAGGTGCCGTAGAGATTGAATGTTTTTATCAGCCGGGGCGTTAAGGAAGAGCCAGCGTTGCGCCGTTCAGCCCCTGCGTCGCTCGGCAGCCTGCTCCGATAGCCAATCCAGCAACCTCATGAGCGCCCCAGGCACAGCGGTGCGCTTGGGAGACACCAGGTAATACGCAGCGCCGGTTCTGACTTTCAAGTCGAAGGGCATCATCAGTCGCCCCGCATCGAGGTCTTCGCCGATCAGCGACCAGTCACCGATGGCAACGCCCTCGCTCTGTGAGGCAACAGTCATGGCCAGGTCCATCGTGTCGAAGTGCTGGCCTTGCATGACAGCATTCGGCCTGGCACCCGCGGCTTTGAGCCAGAGCGCCCAGTCCCGTTTATCGAGAGTCGGGTGCAGCATCATGCGCTTCTGCAGATCATCGAGGTGCCAGCGCGGCTCCCCGGCTGCCATTGACGGCGAACAGACTGGCGTGAGCTGTTCGTCAAACAGATGCTGCGCATGCACCGACTCACCCGGATGCGCGCCATATATCACCGCCGCGTCAAAGTCCTCACGTTGAAAGTCCACGCCATGGGCGCTGGTGGTGGTCAGCTGCACCGGTGCGTCGGGCCGTTCCTTCTGCCAGTGCATCAGCCGGGGCAACAACCAGCGACTGATGCAGGTCGGGGCCTTGATCAGCAGCGCTCTGGGTCTGGCGTCCACCTCAGTCACGGCTTCTTCGATCAGACCGAACACCTGTTCAATGCGTGGCAGCAGTTCGCGGCCTTGTGGGGTAAGGGACAAACCTCGGGCCTGACGAATGAACAATCGATAGCCAAGATGACTTTCCAGCCCCGAGATCTGGCGGCTGACGGCGCCCTGGGTGAGGTGCAGTGCCTCGGCGGCCCGCGTGAAATTGCAGCACTTGGCCGTGATCAGGAACGTATGCAGCGCGGGCAGGGGCGGGAGACGTTTCATCGGCAAGCGAGCCATGAGCCAGGAACATGGCTAAGCATGACATTTTTTGCGTTGTGGTCGATACCACACCCGGTTCCAATGACCCTTGCTTCAACACGGGATCAATCCGGGCGCGGCCGCGTGCCAATAGACAAGAGCAAAGGCGAACACATGGCGACGTGCGGGGAAGTGCTGGTCAAGTTGCTGGAGGGTTACGGCGTCGAACGCGTCTTCGGTATCCCGGGCGTACACACGGTTGAGCTGTATCGCGGTCTGGCCGGTTCGCCGATCACCCACATCACCCCGCGCCACGAGCAGGGCGCAGGTTTCATGGCCGATGGTTACGCGCGAACGCGTGGACAGCCTGGCGTGTGCTTCATCATCACCGGCCCCGGCATGACCAATATCATCACGGCGATGGGGCAGGCGTATGCGGACTCGATTCCGATGCTGGTCATCTCCAGTGTCCAGTCGCGCAATCAGCTGGGAGGCGGGCGCGGCAAGCTGCATGAGCTGCCGTCTCAGAGCGCACTGGTCGCAGGCGTTGCGGCGTTCTCCCACACGCTGATGTCTGCCGCTGAGCTGCCCTCGGTGCTGGCGCGGGCCTTCGCGGTGTTTCAGGCGGCGCGGCCGCGTCCGGTGCACATCGAGATCCCGCTCGACGTACTGGTGGAGAATGCCGACGGCCTGCTGCGCAGCCAGCCGGTTTCGGTCACGCGCGCCGGAGCGGCCCCCGACGCAATCACGCAGATGGCGAAGCTCTTGGCCCATGCGCAACGGCCGCTGATTTTGGCGGGCGGTGGCGCCATCGACAGCGCCCCGGCATTGACGCGGCTGGCCGAACGGCTCGCCGCTCCGGTCGCACTGACGATCAATGCCAAGGGCATGCTGCCAGGCAAACACCCGCTGTTGCTGGGCTCGACACAGTCACTTGACGCCACGCGTGAGGTCATCGAGAGCGCCGACGTGGTGCTGGCCATTGGGACGGAACTGGCGGAAACCGATTACGACATCATTTTTCAGGGACACTTCAACATTCCGGGCCTGTTGTTGCGCATCGACATCGACCCGGATCAGACGGTGCGCCAGTTTGCGCCAGAGGTCGCGCTGGTGGCCGATGCCCGATATGCCGCCGAGGCGTTGGAGATCGCGTTGTCCGGAGAGGTCCTCGCCCCACGCAATGAAGATTGGGGGCCCGCACGAGTGGCTGCGCTGAGGGCCAGGCTGGATGCTGACTGGGACGAGGCAACACGTGCGCAGACGCTGTTCTTGCAGACGGTTCTCGAAGTGCTGCCGGAGGCGGTGATCGTCGGCGACTCCACTCAGCCCGTCTACACCGGCAACCTGACACTGGACCTCGACAAACCGCGCCGCTGGTTCAACTCCTCCACGGGCTATGGAACGCTGGGTTACGCGTTGCCTGCCGCTATGGGGGCATGGCTGGGCAGTCGCGACGCCGGTGAGTGCAATCCGGTGGTGTGCCTGATCGGTGATGGCGGCCTGCAGTTCACGCTGTCCGAGCTGGCGAGCGCCGTTGAAGCGCACGTGCCCATCATCGTGCTGCTGTGGAATAACCAGGGTTATGAAGAGATCAAAAAGTACATGGTCAAACGCGCCATTGAGCCGGTGGGTGTGGACATCTACTCGCCGGACTTCATCGGCGTAGCGAAAGCCCTGGGCTGCGCGGCCGAGGCCGTCGTTGGGGTCGCGCAGTTGGTGGAGGCGCTGGAAGCCGCTGGCCGACGCGAAGGACCGACGCTGATCGAAATTGATCAGCGCGCGTGGATGGAGGCGCGGATGGGGACGGTGTGAATCACTCCACACGGAAGAGGCGACTTGGCAACTTCACGTTCGCGGCGTGGCACCTGACGCTTTCCCGGCTAAAGCCGGTCCCACAGTCGGCTTGCGGTGCATCAGTGGGACCGGCTGAAGATGGTCCCACGGTCGGCTCGGGGCGCATCAGTGGGACCGGCTTCAGCCGGGAAGAGGTCACTTGCAGCGCCATCATCTTTGCGGCGACGCCCGGTCCGCTTCACTGCGGCATCAGACGGTATTGCGCAGGCGTGCCAGGTCCCGAAGCGGCGGTGCGCCGAACAGGCGGCTGTACTCGCGGCTGAATTGCGAGGCGCTTTCATAGCCCACTCGGTAACCGGCGGCCGATGCTTCGAGCCCGTCCGCAAGCATCAACCGGCGCGCCTCCTGCAGCCGCAGTTGTTTTTGATACTGCAACGGGCTCATGGCCGTCACCGCTTTAAAACGATGATGCAGAGTCGAGACGCTCAGGTTTACCTCTCTGGCCAGGTCCTCAATGCGCAAGGGCTCCTGAAAATGGTCGTTGAGCCATTTGATCGCCTGCGTGACGCGGTGGGTCTGGCAGTTTGAGATGGCGATCTCGTACAACCGATGCCCCTCACTCCCGCGCAACAAGCGGTAGAGGATCTCCCGGTTGATCAGCGGTGCGAGCATGGCAATGTCCTTCGGCGTATCCAGCAGGCGGATAAGTCGAATCACTGCGTCGAGCAACTGCGTGTCGATCCGCTCAACGTACATGCCTCGCCCGCTGTGGCCGGTCGGCACGCTCATCGGACCGGCCTCTGCGATCAACGCATTTATTTCAGCGGGATCGATTTCCAGGCGCAGCGCCAGGTGTGGCTCTTCGGGCGTTGCGTAGATGACCTTGCCGCTGATTGGCAACGCGACCGACAGCACGAGGTAATTGAGAGGGTCGTAGGTGTACAACTCGCCGCCGAGCATCACGTCCTTGCGTCCCTGGGCCATGATGCACAGCGCCGGTTGGACCAAGCCGGGCACCGATTGCGACGGGCGATCATGGCGAACCATGAACAGCGGCTTGATCACCGTCTGGAAACTGCCATCGATTGGCGCATGACGGCGAATCAGCTCTGCCAGCTCGGCGCGCTGTTGCGTCATCTGGGCGCTCAACTCCTCGATACGCGGAGCATCCGGAGCAAAGGGCGCAACAGCGGATGGCGGCATGGGTAAATCCTCTAACAGGCGTTTGATGCAGCACAGCTTATTTTTGGGCAAGCGCAAGCGGTAGGCGAATCCTGCCAGATGATTGCCTGATTCTGTTAACGCACGGTTTCACGCAGCGCGGCCGACCGTGTTTGCTCGGCAAGCTTGCTCGAAAGTCCAACCCTGAGGCACGGGTTGATCCCGAATCGACATCTGACGATGAGCACCCCAGCGCAGAATCGGGCAATAACCCCGCAGTAATCGGCTACCGGGAAAACTCCGCCAGACACTAACCTTCACTTCCCCGCCACAGGATGTTTCCTGGATCGCGGCACGGACACAGAGAGAAGGAGCGCAGACCATGCTTGACACTTCAATCGTTAGCCACCGGGTCGCCATTCGCGCCGGCGCGGGCCAGAGTGAGAAAGTGGGGGTGCGATTAAGCAGCCTTATCGACTCGTGCAGCGCTGCACAGGGTTGTCTGCACTTTGCGCTGCAGCGTTCCCTGTCGGACGATGACGTCTGGGTTATTACCGGTTCGTGGGCTGATCCTTCTGCGATGAATGATTGGTTCGCCGCGCCTGAACTGAATCTGTTTTCCGAACTGGTGACAGAACGGCTGGTCGCAAGCCTGGACTTCCAGACCTTCGCGACGGTGACGGCGGCTCAGGCCCGCACCGGCTATCGTGCAGAAGAAGTTCGCCTGGCAGGATGAGAGGTTCGGACGCTGAGCCTGGCGCCGACACTGCGCAGAAAGTCTTGCAAGGGCTCGTCCCCGTCCGTTTAGAATCCTGCCTTTCCTTTTCAGGCAGGGCGTTCGGACTATGGCACGCAAAGAATTCCAGCATCACGAGGCGGTATCGGCCGCAGTTCCCGGTGAAGACGGCTACAGCGCAGCGATCGCCGTCAAAGCGCGATTCAATGGCGGCGCCCCGAGCTTCCACCGGGTGCTGATCGATCAGAAATTTGCCACCGCGCTCGCCGCTGACGAGGCCGCAGTGCAGGAGCTGGAGCGACTTGCCGATGTCACCGATGAGGGTGAGCTGGTGTTCGCCCCGAGCTGATCAGGCTTTTGGCCGGTACATCGTGAACAGCGACTCAGGCGTCACCTGAAAGTAGTCGCCCGGGCCGCCGCCGCGCAGGATCGGCTCGCCCGCAGCCGTGTCGTAGATCCCTTCCTTCAGCAACCGCTTGGCAATGTGCACTGCCACCACTTCCCCCATGATCAGCCAGCTCGGCACGTTCTCTTTGTCGGCGCGTTGCAGCTGGATGATCTGCGTTACCTTGCATTCGAACGCCACCGGCGTCTCTTTAACCCTCGGCACCGAAACGATGCGCGAGGGTTCTGCCGTCAGGTTGGCCAGCTCAAATTCATTTACGTCTGCAGGCACCGCGGCGCAGCTCATGTTCATTTGCTCTGCCAGGCCGCGCGTCGCCAGGTTCCACACGAACTCGCCGGTCTGTTCGACGTTGTTGAGGCTGTCCTTTCGGCCGATGCTGCAAAAGCCGATGATCGGAGGCACGTAGTTGAAGGCGTTGAAAAAGCTGTAGGGGGCCAGGTTCAACTTGCCCTGTGCGTCCTGGGACGAGATCCAGCCGATCGGGCGTGGGCCCACAATGGCGTTGAAGGGGTCATGGGGCAAGCCATGGCCTTTGGACGGTTCGTAGAAATGAATATCGTCTGACATGGTGTGTTCCTGACTGGGTGCTGGCGCACGTTGCTGCGGCGCGCGTTTGAGAATGACGGCCGTCATAGTGCAGGGCGTTGCCAAAGGATTCCAGCGGCGGCCGAATGCCAGGCAAAAAAAAGCCCGACAATTGTCGGGCTACAAAGGGAGTTCGGGAGGCGAACATGAAGCGGTTATGCATACAGCGGCAGAGCATGAAGCTGGACTGGCTTAGCTGACGCGGTTGGCGCCAACATGATCGGCACCGTCAGCGGCCAAGCGGTTGGCGCCGACATGGTCAGCACCATCGGCAGCCTGGCGGTTAGCGCCTACGTGATCTGCGCCGTCAGCGGCAAGACGATTGGCACCAACATGATCGGAGCCGTCTGACGCCTGACGGTAAGAACCGGTGTGCGACGCATTGGTGTGGGAAGAACCGCCTTCAGCCACAACAGTGCCATTGAATGCTGAGTGTTGCTCCGATACCGGCAGAGCGAATGCGCTCGATGCCAGGATCGACAAACTTAGGCCGAAAATAATATTTGAAGTTTTCATGGTGAGTTGCTCCAGTAAGTTTCAATAAGTTTTAACTTGGGAATGGAGCCAATCTTACGCGCGCAGGGATTAAGTTGAAGTTAACGCTGTTGCTAACGACCATCGTCAAAAATGATAGTTGGCTGGAACGCCCGTTTTTAAGGCGCTGCGGAGAAGATTGCTCGGGAATGGCGCATTTTTCGCTGTGTCGTGGGGTTTTTGTGGTTGACGAGTTATTGATGATTTGCTAGCGCGGGGATGGGTTGTGTGACTGGCATCTGCGCAGCGAGGGCTGAGACTCGCTGTCTGCCATTTCATCCAAACCGAGAAGCTGGACGGCAGGCCATATCAACCGGGGGTTTGCATCATAAATAGCTAGAAAATCAAGCCCGGCGCAAGACCGGGCGGAGGAGACTTCAAGGGAATGAATCAGCTCAGGCGATTTGCACCAACATGGTCCGCACCGTCAGCAGCGAGGCGATTTGCACCTACGTGATCAGCACCGTCAGCAGCGAGGCGATTGGCGCCTACGTGGTCAGCACCATCGGCAGCGAGGCGATTTGCACCTACGTGGTCAGCACCGTCAGCCGCGAGGCGGTTGGCACCTACGTGGTCAGCACCGTCAGCCGCGAGGCGATTGGCGCCTACATGGTCAGCACCGTCGGCGGCGACGCGGCCAATATTGGTATGGGAAGAACCGTTCTCTGCAACTACCGCTGCACTAACGCTGTGGTGCGCATCGACAGCGGGAAGTGCAAAGGCGCTGCTGGCGAGAAGAGAGAATGCAAGGCCGAAGATCAGTTTGTTGGTTTTCATGGTAGTTGCTCCAGATCGATTCAATGTTTGGGTAACTCGGTATGGAGTGAACTTTACTCGGCTTAAAATTATTAAGAAGTCAATCGCGTTGGTAGCGATCATCGCTGAAATTGATACTGCGAAAAGCGGCGTTCATTCATGCACTTAGTCCTGTCTGCACGCGTAAAAAGGGCGGCTCACTTGCGTGGCCGCCCCTGTTTTGCGTCGTCAAACGGCGCTCAATCGATGAGCGTCAGCATCGCCCGGGTCAGTCAGTTTCGATCCGCGAATGCTTGCGAGTGTCTTTCATGAAGACATAGACCAGCAGCGACACCGCGATGCAGGCCGTGACGTACCAGTAGTACCCGGTCTCCATGCCGATGCTTTTGAACCACAGCGCGATGTATTCAGCGGTGCCGCCGAAGATCGATACCGTCAACGCATACGGCAAGCCCACGCCCAGCGCACGGATTTCGGTCGGGAACAGTTCCGCCTTGACCACCGCGTTGATCGACGTGTAGCCGCTGACGATGATCAGTGCAGCCATGATCAGGAAGAACGCACCCCACCAGCTTTGAATGGTGTGCAGCGTGGTGAGAATCGGCACGGTACACAAGGTCCCCAAAACGCCGAACGCGATCAGGATCGGCCGACGGCCGATCTTGTCAGACAGCGCGCCGATAACAGGCTGCAAAAGCATGAACAGGAACAGCGTGGCGGCGGAGATGGTGGTCGAATCGGTGATGCTCATGCCCACCGTGTTCACCAGGTACTTCTGCATGTACGTGGTGTACGTGTAGAAGGCCAGCGTTCCGCCCATGGTCAGCCCGACCACAGTCATCAGCTCCTTGGGATGGCGCATCAATGTGCGCATCAGGCTCTCTTTGGGCTTGTCCTTCTTGCGGGTGAACGACTCGGTCTCTTCCATGCCGCGACGCAGAAACAGCGCCACCACCGCGCACAGGGCGCCAATGCCGAACGGGATGCGCCAGCCCCACGCGTGCAGCTGTTCGGTCGTCAGCGTTTGTTGCAGCACGATCAATACCGCCAGTGCGATGAGCTGACCCGAGATCAGCGTGACGTACTGGAAGCTCGAGAAAAAGCCACGACGCTCTTTGGTCGCCATTTCGCTGAGGTAGGTTGCCGAGGTGCCGTATTCGCCACCCACCGACAGGCCCTGCAGCAAGCGGGCGAACACCAGCATGATCGGGGCGCCGACGCCGATGGTTTCATACCCGGGCGTGAGGGCGATGATCAGCGAACCAAAACACATCAGCAGGACCGATGCCATCAATGCAGCCTTGCGGCCTTTGCGGTCAGCATAAAGGCCCATGAGCCAGCCGCCGATAGGCCGCATGAGAAAGCCCACAGCGAAGATCGCGGCGGTGTTGAGCAGTTGGGCAGTGGTGTCGCCCTTGGGGAAGAAGACTTTGGCGAAGTAGAGAGAGAAAGCGGCGTAGACGTACCAGTCGTACCACTCGACCATGTTGCCGACGGATCCGCTGAAAATGGATTTCAGGCGATTTCCGGTGGTTTTTTCTGCGACTGGGGTGGCAGCCGCTCCGGGGGAAGCAGAATTGGGGATGGCCATTGGTTTTCCTGCAGATCATTGTTGTTAGAGGGATCGCGTCTAGGCGGTCTGACAACATGGATAGCAGGAGCTGTGCCAAAGGCTGAAAGCCCCGATATAGGGCGATCAGGCTGACGCAGGTGAGCGGAAATCCGCTGATTCAGAGAATAACCTGAGCGAAAATCCGCTCATTGGCCACCCTGGAACCCTCAACACTTCGGTTATCGCCACAAAGCAACTGACGTACCGCAGATCAACGTATCGCTATCAGACCGGCTATCGCGCCACAGAGCAACTGACGTAACGCAGATCACCTGTAGGAACGCGCTTGCCCGCGAAGAGGCAGACATGGACGACCATCATGTGTCGGATGTACCGACCTCTTCGCGGGCAAGCGCGCTCCTACACCGGTTCGTGGGCAGACCACGAAATCTCATGGCACTGACCAACCTTTTCGCGGGCAAGCGCTCTTACGCCGGTTAATGGCAGGCAGCCACGCCGGTAAGCACACCACAGAGCAACTGACGTAACGCAGTTCAACTGTAGGAGCGCGCTTGCCCGCGAAGACGTAGGCATGAACGACCATCATGTGTCGGATGTACCGAGCTCTTCGCGGGCAAGCGCGCTCCTACACCGGTTGGCGGCAGGCAACGAAACAGTCAGTGCTCAAGGGCATGGCTTTGGTTGAAAAAACGCCGGGTGTCACACCACAGAACAACTGACGTAACGCAGATCACCTGTAGGAGCGCGCTTGCCCGCGAAGACGTAGGCATGAACGACCATCATGTGTCGGATGTACCGACCTCTTCGCGGGCAAGCGCGCTCCTACACCGGTCAGTGGGCAGACCACGAAATCTCCTGGCACACACCGACCCCTTCGCGGGCAAGCGCGCTCCTACACCGGTTCGTGGGCAGACAACGAAATCTCATGGCACACCGAACTCTTCACGGGCAGCGCGCTCGTGCGCCGGTTTGTGGGCAAAAGCCGCGTTCACCGAGGTCGGTTCAGCGCGGTGAATTGCCTTCCGCCAGGAAATCCTCGCGTACCAGCCCGTGCCGCTGCATCTTTTCATTCAGCGTTCGGCGTGGCACCTGCAGCTCGTTCATCACTGCCTTGATGTCGCCCCGATGCCGTTGCAATGCTGAGCGGATGCAGTGCGCTTCGAACGCCTCTTGCTGCGCCACCAGCGACTGGCCACTCGCCAGGGCTTCAGCGGCCGGGTTGTCCAGCCCCAGAACCTGACGCTCGGCGGCATTGGCAAGCTCTCGGACATTGCCCGGCCAGTCCTGGTTGAGCAGATGGCTCAATTGCGCTCCGCTCAGAACCGGCGCGCTGCGAGCCAGGCGTTGGGCTGCCTGCCTGGAAAAATGGCTAAACAGCATCGGAATGTCCTCGCGCCTGTCGCGCAGCGGCGGCAGGCGCAATTCGGCAATGTTCAATCGGTAGGCCAAATCTTCACGAAAGCGACCGGCTCGCGCTTCATCCAGCAGGTCGGGTTTGGTCGCAGCAATGATGCGCACGTCGATCTCAATGCTCTGATTCGAGCCCAGCCGCTCGATGCGTCGTTCCTGAATCACCCGCAGTAACTTGACCTGCTGAGCCAGCGGCATGCTTTCGATCTCGTCGAGAAACACTGTGCCGCCGTGGGCGAATTCCAGCTTGCCGACGCGCTTACCCTGGGCGCCGGTGAACGCGCCGCTCTCGTGGCCGAACAGCTCGGCCTCAAACAGCGGTTCGGGAATCGCCGCACAATTGACCGCGACGAAAGGCTTGTCAGCCCTGGAACCGAAATCATGCAGGCACCGCGCAACCATCTCCTTGCCGCTGCCCGTCTCGCCACGAATCAACACGTTCACCGGCAATGGCGATAAATCCAGCACCTGTCGGCGCAGCGTCTGCATCGTCGGCGACATGCCCAACAGCGTCGCGTCAAGGCGCGAGCGGTGGTCAGCCTGTTCGTGCAGCGTGCGGTTATCCAGCACCAGCGCGCGTTTTTCCAGCGCCCTGCGCAGGCTGCCAAGCAGTCGTTCCGGGGTGAACGGCTTCTCCAGAAAGTCATACGCTCCGTCGCGCATCGCGTCCACGGCCATCGGCACATCCCCGTGACCGGTCAGCAGGATCACTGGCAAGTCGCGGTCCTTCGCTTGCAACTCTGCCAGCAACTGGAGACCGTCCATGCCAGGCATGCGCACATCGCTCAGAATCACGCCGGGGAATGCATCGGGCAGCTGCGCCAGACATGCCTCGGCGCGACTGAACACCTGCACGGTAAAGCCGGACAATGTCAGCCATTGCTCCACGGCTTCCCGGATGGGCGCCTCGTCGTCTACCACGATCACCGAATTGAGCATGCCTTTAAGCCTCCTGAGCCTTGCCGAGGCAAAAGAAAAACCGTGCGCCATCGCTGACATTTTCGGCGCTGAGGCGGCCGCCCAGCTCATGCACGATGGCGAACGAGACCGCGAGCCCCAGCCCCAGTCCGTCGCCCACCGGTTTGGTGGTGAAAAACGGATCGAATACGCTGGCCAGATGTTCGTCGGCAATGCCGCCGCCACTGTCGATAACCGCGATTCGCCAGTGCTCGGGCTGCTCGTCGATCCGAATTTCGAGGCGCTTGAGCGGTTTGTCCTGCATCGCGTCCAGCGCATTGCGCAGCAGGTTGATGAGCACCTGTTCAAGCCGGATGGCGTCGCCGCGCACCCATGCGGGACGCGTCAGGTCAAGCACGCAACTGACGCGCTCGCTTTTGATTCTGGCGTCGAGCAACAGCAGCGCCTGGTCAACCACGGTCGCCAGGTGAAGGCGCTCACGCAGACCGCTTGGGCTTTTGCGGGCGAATGTTTTCAGGTGCCCGGTAAGCGCCGCCATGCGGCTCAACTGCTGGTCAAGCAGGCTCAACGCCTTGTAGGCATCGTCGACCCGGCCGTGTTCCAGCAACAGGCGCAATGTCGCGAGCTGCATACGCTGGGCGGTCAACGGTTGATTGATTTCGTGGGCGAGCGCGGCTGACATCTGGCCCAGTGCCGCCAGTTTGGTGGACTGCACCAGACCCTCCTGCGCGGTTTGCAGATCCTGAGTGCGCTCTTCGACCAGGCGTTCGAGCTCTTCACGGCTGCGCTGACGCACCCGTGCAAGGCGCCAGCGCTGATACAAAAACAGCCCGAGGAACACCAGCGTCAGCCAGGTGCCTGCCGCTGCGAGGGCAGCGTTGCGCACGTCCTCTGCAGCGGGCTGGGGTTTGCGCAGCAAGTGCAATGTCCAGCCCTCGGTGGGCAAGGGCAGCGATTGCCACAGGTAATCAACCTGTTCGTCTGGCGCGCCTACGCGGCTCAGGTGACTGTTCACGTTGAACGTGCGAAGCGGCTCCTGATGCAGTGCCGTCAGGGGTTGCTTGTCGTACTGGCGGGTGCTGGCCAGCTCGGCCCTGTCCTGCGTGGTGAGCGGTTGCAGAGCCCGATACCGCCACTCTGGCTGGTTGGCAATGAAGACGATGCCTTTGGCGTCACTGACCAGCAACAGGTCGTCGTTTTGCGCCCATGTGTGTTCCAGGTCCGGAAACTCAAGCTTGACCACCATTGCCCCGATGAACTGCCCGGCTTCATCGCGCACGGCGTTGGCCAGGAAGTAGCCCGGGATGCCGCTGGTGACGCCAACGGCGTAAAAGCGCCCGACCCCGGTTGCGCGGGTCTGCGTGAAGTAGGGGCGGAAGCCATAGTTGTGGCCCACGTAGCTGCTCGGCAAGCGCCAGTTGCTGGCGCCGACCGCCAGGCCATTACGGTCCAGCAGCTCCAGAGTCGATGACTGGGCCGCACCGTTGATCTGCTCCAGCTTGAGGTTAAGCGCCTGGGTAGTCTCGGTGCTGACTGGACCGCTTAGGGCTGACCGCAATTGAGGGTCAAGCGCCAGCACGGCGGGCAGGGCTCGGTAGCGTTCAATGAGCGTTTGCAGGGTATTGGCGTAAAGCGCCAGGCGGTCTGCAGACCGTGCCGCGTCGTCTTCAAGGGCATGGCGTTCGGCCTGATGCATCGCCAGCGTGGCCGCAGCGACGGCACCGGCAATGATCAGGACCACATGGAAAACAAGTCGAGCTGAGCGAGGCATGAGCGGGACCTGTTTTCCGTGGGCAGTACCCGCCTTACAGCAGGTTGAACGTCGTCTCTTTCACATCTTCGGAATCCAGGCCGATCATCAGCTTGAACTCCCCGGCCTCGGCCGCGTACTTCAACGACGGGTTGAAGAACTTCAGGTCTTCCTCGGTCAGGGTGAAGCTCACGGATTTTTCTTCCCCGGGGTTCAACATGATCTTCTGGAAGTTCTTCAGTTCTTTGACCGGGCGGCTGATGGAAGCCGCGACATCGCGCAGGTACAACTGAACCACGGTTTCACCGGCCACTTTGCCGGTGTTCTTGACCATGACGCTGGCCGTCAGCTTGTCCTTGCGGGTCATCTTGTTGATCGACAAGGTGATGTCCGAAACGCTGAACTGGCTGTAGCTAAGGCCATAACCAAACGGAAACAGCGGGCTGGTCGGCTCCTCGAAGTAGTTGGAGGTGTAGTTCGAATCATTCGGGCGATACGGCCGACCGGTGTTCAGGTGGTTGTAGTACGCAGGCACCTGGCCAACGGAGCGCGGGAAGGTCATTGGCAGTTTGCCAGACGGGTTGTAATCGCCGAACAGCACGTCGGCCAGGGCATTACCGCCCTCGGTTCCGAGGAACCAGCTTTCGACCATGGCGTCGGCCAGCTCGTTTTCTTCGCCAAGCGCCAATGGGCGGCCGTTCATCAGCACCAGGACCAGCGGCTTGCCGGTGGCTTTGAGCGCACGGATGAGCTCACGTTGACGACCTGGAATCACCAAATCTACGCGGCTGGCGGCTTCGTGGGACATGTTGCGCGATTCGCCGACCACTGCGACCACGACATCAGCCTGCCGAGCAGCCTTGACCGCCTCATCAATCATGTCCTGTTCGGGACGCGGATCGATGGCGATCTGGTCATCCATCTTGTTGAGGTAGGTGATGGCGTGCTGGTTGTCGGTGACGTTGGAGCCCAACGCGTAGATCAGCCTGGCTTTGTCGCCCACTGCCGCGGCAATGCCGTCGTAGGCGTTGACGGTCTGGCGCGGCAGGCCGGCCCCGGACCAACTGCCCAGCATGTCCATCGAGCTCTTGGCCAGCGGACCGATCACGGCGATGGTGCCTTGCTTCTTCAGCGGCAGGGTGTCGTTCTGGTTTTTCAGCAGCACGATGCTCTTGCGCGCCACGTCGCGGGCTTCAGCACGGTGCAAACGGTTTTCGGCGTTGCGGTCGACCGGGTCATCCACTGCCGCGCCGATGCGCAGGTAAGGATTGGCGAACAGCCCCATCTCCCATTTCGCGCCGAGCACCTCACGCACGGCATTGTCGACTTCCTTCTCCGACACTTCGCCGCTCTTCACCAGCCCGGGCAATTCTTCGCCATAGGCCTTGTCGTTCATGCTCAGGTCCACGCCGGCCTTGATCGCCAGCTTGGCGGCCTCGCGGAAATCCTTGGCCACGCCGTGGTCGATCAATTCCTTGATCGCGCCGTGGTCGCTGACGGTCACGCCCTTGAAGCCCCAATCCCGGCGCAAGACGTCTTGCAACAGCCAGGCGTTGGAGGTAGACGGCACGCCATTGATGGAGTTGAGGGCAATCATCACGCCGCCTGCGCCGGCGTCAATGGAGGCGCGATACGGCGGCAGGTAATCCTGCTGCATGCGCACCGGGCTCATGTCGACGGTGTTGTAATCGCGGCCGCCCTCGACCGCCCCGTACAGCGCGAAGTGCTTGACCACCGCCATGATGCTGTTGGGCGCCTGCATGCTTGTGCCCTGAAAGGCGCGGGTCATCGTGGCCGAGATGCGCGACACCAGATAAGTGTCCTCGCCGAAGCCTTCGGAGCTGCGACCCCAGCGCGCGTCCCGGGTAATGTCGACCATCGGGGCGAAGGTCATGTCGACGCCGTCGGCCGCGGCTTCAATCGCCGACACCCGACCGGTGCGGGTGATGGCATTCATGTCCCAGGTTGAAGCCAGGCCGAGGCTGATCGGGAAAATGGTGCGCTGGCCGTGTACCACGTCGAACGCGAAGAACATCGGGATCTTGTTGCGGCTGTGACCCGCGGCGTCCTGCATGGCGCGGTTGTCAGGCAACACCACCGAGTTGAACGTGCCGCCGATGCGGCCGGCAGTGATTTCCTTGAGAATTTCCGGCTTGGGCATCTCCGGGCCGATGCTGATGAGGCGCAGCTGACCGATCTTTTCATCGAGGGTCATCTGCTTCATCAGGTTGGCAATGAACGCATTCTTGGCTTGCAGGGTGGAGGCAGCGCCGACGCCGGTGGTAGCGTTTTCGGCCCAGGCGGACTGACTGGCCAGGCCGATGACGAGACTCAGTAAACACAGCTTATTCATGAATGGTTTTCTCAAGGCGTTGCCGGCAACTCGCGCGTAATACCGGTCAGCCGTTGGTTTAGGTGTCGAACCTTTGGTTTTTATTGTCGTCAGGACGGGGGCGTCGCTGAACTCCTGCCTCATATGAGCATCAGTAGCGCAACGAGTTTTATCTGATTGTGGCCCCGCAATCCAGAGCCCTGACAACGCGATGGGCCAGGATTATGCCGGGGAACGTCCGGTTTGGCTAAAGTCCTGACTGACAGGAATATCAATTGATGAACACAAGGAACGCGTAAGCCATGCAAACAGAGCGTTTGGGCTTCGGCCAGAGCAGTCGTTACAAATTGTCACTGGCATTGATGGTGCTGCTGACCACCTTGTTGTCAGGGTGCGGGATCAACAACATCCCGACCTATGACGAGCAGGTCAAATCCGCCTGGGCTCAGGTGCAGAACCAGTATCAACGTCGCGCCGACCTGATTCCCAATCTTGTGGAAACCGTGAAGGGTTATGCCAAGCAGGAGCAGGACACTCTGACCGCCGTCATCGAAGCCCGTGCCAAGGCGACGTCGATTCAAGTGGACGCCAGCACACTCAACGATCCCGCCAAACTCAAGCAGTTCCAGGACGCCCAGGGCCAGTTGACCGGTGCGCTCAGCCGTTTGATGGTGGTCTCCGAGCGCTACCCGGACCTGAAATCCAACCAGAATTTCCTGGCCCTGCAATCGCAGCTTGAAGGCACTGAAAACCGCATCGCGGTGGCTCGTCGCGACTTCATCGCTGCGGTCGAAAAATACAACACCGAGATCCGGACCTTCCCGGGCCGTCTGTGGCATTCGGTGATGTACAGCGACCTGCCGGTCCGTCCGAACTTTGAGGCCACGGCCGCTGACGGTGACAAAGCGCCACAAGTGAAGTTCTGATGGGGCGCGCGCGGCGTGGCCTGATAGCCGCTTTACTGGCGGTGTCGATGGGTGTGCTTGCGCAGTGGGCGCAGGCCGACCTCACGTTTCCGCCGTTGACGGGACGCGTGGTCGACACCGCCGGGATGCTTGACGCGCCAGGCAGAGAGCGTCTGGAACAGATGCTGCGCGCGCATGAAGAACTGACCACCGAGCAGGTTGTGGTGGTCACGCTGCCCGATCTTCAAGGCTCAAGCATTGAAGACTACGGTTATCAGCTCGGTCGTCACTGGGGCATCGGGCAGAAGGGCAAGGACAATGGTGCCTTGCTGGTCGTGGCTCGCGACGAGCGCAAGGTGCGTATCGAAGTGGGTTATGGCCTGGAAGACCGGCTGACGGATGCGCAGTCCTCGGTGATCATCAATCAGGTCATCACGCCGGCGTTCAAGCGCGGTGATTTTGCCGGCGGCATCAGCAAAGGCGCCGAAGCCATGGTTCAGGTGCTGGGCGGTGATCCGCTCGCCGAGCCCGCCGTTGGCGCAACCGGTAATGCCGCAGCGACTGAGGAAGAGCCCGCCGACTGGCGGATGACCCTGCTGTTTTTGGTGCTGTTTGTGGCCATCAGCTACATCAGTATTCGCTCCGGACGCGGCGGCATCATCGGTTCCGGAGGTGGCGGCGGCTTTGGCGGCTTTGGTTCCGGCGGTTCCGGCGGCTCGAGTTCGGGCGGCATGCGCGGGGGTGGTGGCGGTTTTGGCGGGGGCGGTGCCTCCGGTGGCTGGTAGTCGATCGCTCAGGAAGGGATTGCGTGCATGACATTGCTCAATAAAGACCAACAGCAGCAAGTGGCTGATGCCATCGAGGCGGTGGAGCGTCAGACCGACGCTGAATTGGTCACGGTGCTGGCCACCAGCGCAGACGATTACACCTACGTTCCGCTGATATGGGCCGGGGTCATCGCGCTACTGGTGCCAGGGCTGATCAACCTGCTGACGGGCTGGATGAATGCCAACCACTTGTTGCTCGCACAAGTGGTCACGTTCATCGTGGTGGCGTTGTTGTGCCGGTTGCCGGGCATCACCACGCGACTGGTGCCTGTGCGAGTGCGGCATTGGCGCGCGGGCAATCTGGCCCGTCGGCAGTTTCTGGAACAGAACCTTCACGCCACGGCCAATGGCACCGGCGTGCTGATATTTGTCAGCGAGGCCGAGCGCTATGTCGAGATCATCGTCGACGACGGTATTGCGCGCCGGGTGGACAACGACGTCTGGATCGCAATGGTCGAGACCTTCACGCGACAGGTGAAGAGCGGCCAGATTCTGGAGGGTTTTGTCAGCTGCATCCGCTCCTGCGGCAGTGTGCTGAGCGAGCAAGTCCCCGTGACCGAAGCGCGCAATGAATTGCCGAACCGTCTGGTGGTAATGGACTGAGATTTGTGGCGGTACGGTCCTCCCTATATCTCTGGCGTTACAGTCCTCCGTAGGAGCCGGCTTGCTGGCGAACCCGTTTGGGCAGCCAATGTTGCGGTGTCTGTACAGACGTGTTCGCCAGCAAGCCGGCTTCTACAAGGGCTAGAGCCCGTGACCGAAGCGCGCAATGAATTGCCGAACCGCTTGGTGGTATTGGGCTGAGATCTGTGGCGGTACGGTCCTCCGTATATCTCTGACGTTACAGTCCTCCGTAGGAGCCGGCTTGCTGGCGAACCCGGTTGGGCAGTCAATGCTGCGGTGTCTGTAAGACGCGTTCGCCAGCAAGCGGGCTCCTACAGGGGGCTGCGTGGCTGAGCGCAAGCGGTGTGCCAGCGCAGCAGAAATGCGCCGCAGGTCGGTTGATCCAATAAATTCCACCATCGCACAACGACCCGCCTAAAATAGCGCCTCGCATTTTCGCTCCCGAGGCGCTTTCCGATGTCCGTCACCGCACCTGCCGCCGTTCCTGCTCAGGATCACTGCGCTCAGTTTTTGAGCTTGCTCGACACCTGCCTGACGCAAAATTCGCTGATCAAACTGGTGCTCGCCAAATACGTGGGAAGCGAAGCGGAGCTGCAGCGGATCATCATCAAGCCCGTCACTGTGAAGGATCAGCCCTGCCTGTCCTTCGTCTATCGCTACAAGACCCGCGACATCACCAAGAATCACCCCCTCGCCGAAGCGCAAACGCTGATCGCCACTCTGCTGCCGGAATCCTTCAAAAATGCCCATCTGCTGTCGCTCACCGACGAAGTGCAGCTGGAGTTCAGCAAGAAGGGCAAGAGCACGCTGTTTCGCAACAAGGCTCAGCAGCAGCGCGAGGCCCCGACTGCCGAGCATGACCGGGAGAAGAAGCGCTATTTGGAGCTGAGCCGGCCGTTTCTGACTGACCTGGGGGTGACGAACAAGCAGCAGGAGTTGATCCCGGCGATGTCACGCAAGTGGAAACAGATCAACAAATTCATCGAGGTGTTCTCGCACGCACTGGCGACGTCGCCGATCAAGCTGGATACGCCGGTCACTGTCGCGGATTTCGGCTCGGGCAAGGGCTACCTCACGTTCGCCATTCACGATTACCTGCGCAACACCCTTCAGGTTGAAGGCAACGTCACCGGTGTCGAACTGCGCGAGGACATGGTCACGCTCTGCAACAACGCCGCCACACGACTGGAGCATCCGGGGTTGGTGTTCAAATGTGGCGACGTGCGTTCGGTAGCGCCCAGCCAACTGGACGTGATGATCGCCTTGCACGCCTGCGACATCGCCACCGACTACGCGATCCACACGGGCATCCGTTCGGGCGCCTCGATCATCATGTGTTCGCCGTGCTGTCACAAGCAGATACGCCTGCAGATCCAGAGCCCAACGTTGCTCAAGCCGATGCTGCAATACGGTCTGCACATGGGGCAGCAGGCCGAGATGGTCACCGATGCCTTGCGCGCCTTGCTGCTGGAAGCGTGCGGCTACGAGACCAAGGTCTTTGAGTTCATTTCTCTGGAACACACCAACAAGAACAAAATGATTCTGGCGGTCAAACGCGCCACGGCGACTGACCCTGCCGAGCTGCTGGCGAAGATTCAGGAGCTCAAGGTGTTTTACGGGATTCAGGAGCAGTGCCTGGAGCGCTTGCTCCAGGCTGATGGCCTGCTGGGTTAGATTCTCGCAGCGGCAACGGGTTTGGGCGCAATCACGGCCGTTTTGCGCCCGATGGCCAGCGTGACCACGACACCCGCAGCGAAGATCCAGGTCGTCGGGTCGATGTGCTCTCCGAAAAACAGCGCCGAGAAGGCCATGGTAAAAAATAGCTGAACCAGCTGGATCTGGCTCACCCTGGCGATGCCGCCCATGGCAAGTCCCGCATACCAGGCGAAGAAGCCGATGAATTGCGAAAACAGCGACACGTAGCCGAAGGCCCACCATGTGCCCGGTGAAATCGGCCCCTGATGCTGCCATGCCAGATAAGCGACGGGCAGCATTAACACCGGGATCGATATAACCAGTGCCCAGCAGATGACCTGCCAGCCGCCCATCTCCTTCGCGAGGCGCCCACCTTCGGCATAACCCAGCCCGCCAATCGCCACTGCGCCCACCATCAAAAGATCGCCGGCCTGCAGGTTGCCCGCGCCGCTGATCAACGCGTAACCCAGCACCAGAACACTGCCCATGGCCGCGCACGCCCAAAAGGCTTTGGATGGGCGTTCGTGAGACAGCCATGCGGCGTAGATGGCGACCAGCAATGGCTGCAAACCGTTGACCAGTGCGCCGTGGGAGGCGGGCAGGGTTTTCATCGCCCAGGCCGAGAGCACCGGAAAGCCGACAATCACCCCGAGCGCGACGACCATCAGCGCCTTGAACTGCGCGCGGCTCGGCCATCGCTCCCGTCGCCAGAGCAGCAACGCCGCCGCTGGCACCGCAGCGAACAAGGCGCGGCCAAGGCCGTTGAGCAAAGGGTGGATTTCCTGCACCACGATGCGCGTCATGGGCAGAGTCAGGCTGAAGATCACCACACCGATCAGTCCGAGGAGCATGCCGGTATTTTCACGAGAGGACATAAGGGTAGTGCCTTGTTCTTGTTGTGCGAAACGCAGGCATATTCAGCCACAGAATCTGCGCACTGATCCTTTACAGATGCGCTCGGAATCATCCGTACACTTCGTACCTTGGCTCTGCAGCGCTCAAACCGGCCTCTTCCCGGCTGAAGCCGGTCCCACATTCCGACTGTGTGCATTCAGCGGCGCTGACGGGAGCCCTCAGTCTTCACCGGCTTCAGGCGGGAAGAGGCTGCACTCAGCTGGACGGGATACAGCCGGAAGAGTCTGCACTCAGTGGGACCGGCTTTAGCCGGGAAGGGGGCAGTGGGGGAAATGCCGTTTTCGAGGATTTTCCTGCCGCGACCAAATTCGCTCTTCATGTTGGTGCAGAAGTTGAATGCAATGTTGCTGCAACAGTTTGAAGGTCAAATTGGTGCCGTCGAATTCAGCCAGGAGAAGCATCATGTCGGATATCGGAAAATGGGCCTTGCAAGGTGTCGTGGTGTTCCTTTTTGCCTGGATGGCGACCGTCGCGGCGCAATGGTCGGGCAGTGTCGTGCATACAACCAGCAGTGACCGCCTGGCCGCGCTCAGCGACATGCGCTTGACGACCGAGTCGGTGGCAGCCAGCGTCAAGCATGCGCAAGGGGGCGCCGTTGTGGTCGGGGCGTTGTCGGAAGGTAACGAGTAATCGCCGGGGCTGGGAAGATTGGAAGCGACTGGCAGGCGACCACCTCCGATGGCCAACGTGATTGACGCCGGGAAGTTTGTGCCAGGGAAATTTTTTCTCTAGTATCGCGCCATGGCTACCGTACATAACGACCGTAACTGGAAAATAAAAATCTATCCGGACGATCATGCCCCGCCCCATTTTCATGTCCAGACGCCCCACGGTGAGTCGCTTGTGCAGATCGACGGCCTGAGGGTTTTAGGCAAAGGTGCCGAAGGGCGTGCGCTTAAGGCAGCGCTGGTATGGGCCCGGAGTCACTCAAGTGAGTTATGGCGGATTTGGTATGAGCAGAATCGGAGGACCTGAGGCATGAGCAACAAATTACGCATCGCTGCTGTGCAACCTGTTCCGAACAGTCGCTCGCTGATCGTCCACTGGAACAACGGTAAGCAGCACACGGTGGACCTGGCTGCTTATATCGACAAATTTGAAGGGTTGGCCGCGCTGGCGGAAGAGGCACGGTTCAAGCAGATGACGGTGGGCGAGTGGGGGTTCGACGTTTCCTGGGGGGATGATATAGAACTGGCGGCGTCGACGCTCCACCGCCTGGCTCTGGAGCAGGCGGGGGAGGTGATGCCCACACAGGCGTTCAAACAGTGGATGGCGAAGAACAACCTCTCCCTGTCCGCCGCAGCGGTCGAGCTCGGTTTTACACGCCGAACCATTACCGCCTACAGCAGCGGTGCCGCGCTGATTCCCAAACATGTGGCATTGGCGTGCCGGGGATGGGAATACGAGCACACGGCTCGATAAGATTTCTAGCGTTTCAATTCCAGCGCTTCCTTCAACCTGGCCACTGGCACCGCCAGCTGCGGATCGCCCAGCGGGTGAGTGGAGGCATTGAAGAACGTCAGCTCGATGTTCTGTCCCTCGAACAATTCGCTGTAGCGGCGTTTCTGGTGCTGAATGAACGCGTCGCTGCGCGGCAGGATTGAAATGGCAACGCGTTCGGGACGGGCTTGCAGCACGGCGTTCAGGATATGTCGATCCTGCTTGCCCAGAGAGTGGCCGAACACGCACAGCGCGCCTTCATGCTGCGCAAGCTGGGTGTGGCAAAACGATAGATAATCCGAACCGCGGATGATCTTCATCTTGTCTTCGCTGCGCCCTTCACAGACGAACAGCGGTACATCCTCCAGCGCATTAATGGCGAAGCTGCCCAGCAGCGTGCTCTCCGAGGACATCAGCTTGCGCGCCGTGCCGTCAAAGTTTTTCACCAAATGCATGCCGCCGTGCAGGTACAGAATGCGCGTCGCATGGCTCTCGGTGCGGTGCAGGTTGAACACCGCATCGTCGTCGAACAAATCATCAAACGGTTGAGCGCCGTGCATGGCAGCCCAGTAGGCCAGCAGATCGTAATTGGTGGAATAGACCGTCTGGTACTGGCTCAGCGCTTCGCTGATCCGAACGATGCTGGAGGCTTCCATCAATCGCCAGGGGATGTGGGCCGAACGGATCCCGTGAATCAGCGCTTCCTTGATTGCAAAGTAGCGGTTGCGCGGAGATGACGAGCCAATGGTCAGCGCAGCATTGACTCGCATGGCGACTTTTAACCCGCTGAGCACGGGCTCGAAGTTCTCCGTCTCCATCGACTTGAACAGCGCGAGTTCAGTTGCGCTCAGGGGTTTGTTGCGCGTGGTCTGCGCCAGCTCGAACAAAGAGTCGTAGGCAAAATTCTTCCACACGGCAAGACTGGCACCGTTGCCCAGCAGCAGCCCCGGATAGGGGTTAACGGCCTGCAGGGTGTTCCAGTCCGCCAGTTCGGCATCAAAATCCGTGAATTCCATCATCTCGCTTCGCTTTCAGGTGAGCAGGTACTGACCAGACGCCAGAACGGAGGGGTCTTATAGAAACCCGGCCGGGCGTTGTCAACGCGGTATCCCGCTGTTGCAACATTCAGAGCCGCGCGCCATTGGTCTCGGTAACGTTTATAGAGTGAGTGTTGGGTGTAAGGTTTTATCGGACAACCCACAACACTCTCTTGAATGAGGGGAGGTGACCATGCACAGCGCAATGCTTAGCAAGACGCACTTCAATGGCTACGATGTGATCAACGTGAATAATGGCCCCTGGCGGGTATGCACCCACAGCGACCGGCTGGGGTCGTTCGCGACCCGGGAAGAGGCCATGGCCTACGCGGCCTCACTGCCGGCCCGTAAAGAACGAACATCGTTAAACACCGAGCAGCCAGCTCATTAGCTGACTCCGGCCCATCCGCTCCACCGTTGCAGGGGCTTTGTGCATCACAAGGCCTCTGGAGCGGCAAGTACCTGTTGATCTGCACTATCCGTTTGCGAACATTCATGCAGTCTGCACGACACGGCTGCATCGCGATGCTCGTAACTATCTGATTTAAAAAATATTATTTTTTAAGCCGCTTCGGCACGCTCGATGCAATTCCTATGATGAACCTGCAGGGTCGACACCTAGATCGACTCGCCTACCGTGATCAAGAGGAAACATCATGAACGCCATCGAACTTCTGAAAGCCGACCACGAGCGTGTGAAAGCCATCCTGACTCAGTTGAGCGAGTCCACCGAGCGCGGTGTGAAAAAGCGTACTGATTTGCTCGCCAAGCTGGAGATGGAAATCACCATCCATACCAAGATCGAAGAAGAGATTCTTTATCCAGCGTTCAAAGAAGCAGGCGGTAAAGAACAGGACATCATGTACTACGAAGCCAAGGAAGAGCACCGCACCGTCGACGCACTGGTCCTGCCTGACTTGAAGCAGACTGACCCAGCCACCCCGGAATTCTCCGGCCGGGTGAAGGTAGTAAAAGAGTTGCTGGAACACCACATCGAAGAAGAAGAGGAAGAGATGTTCCCGCAAGCTGAAAAACTGCTTGGCAAGGAAAAGCTGGAGGAAATCGGCGCGCAAATGGAAGCCATGAAGGCCGAGTACAAAAAGTCCATGGCGGCGCCAGGCATCGCGGCTTAAGCACTATTCCGTCAGAAATAGCCCTTCAGAAGAGCCCGGAGCATTCCGGGCTTTTTTGTGCCGTGACTTCGCGGCCGCTTCACGCTACTTGGGCGCTGCCTCGGTGAATCACGCCACCCGCACAACGTCCGGACGACGTATCAGCTCCAACGGCATTGGCTGAAGTTGCCCGATCATCGGCCTGGCGAACAGGTAGCCTTGCATCAACTCGACGCCCAAATCCAGCAAGGCGTCGCGTTCTTCGCAGGTCTCGATGCCCTCGGCAATTACTGTGATACCCAGTCGCTTCGACAGCAGCATGATCCCCTCAACAATCGCGCGACGCACGGCATCCTCGCCAATGTTTCGAGTGAGCGCCATGTCGATCTTCAGCACATGGGGCTGAAACATCGCGAGCATATTGAGGCCGGAATACCCTGAGCCGAAATCATCGACAGCAGTGGTAAAGCCCTGCCGCGCGTACTCCTCGAAAATGGATTTGAGATGCTGCGGGTCTTCCACACGCTCACCTTCGGTAACCTCGAACATGAGTCGGTCTACCGGGAAATCAAACGTGCGTGACGCCTCCAGCGTTGCCCGAATGCAGGTTTCGGCGCGATACACCGCTTTGGGTAGGAAGTTGATACTCAGTTTGCAGTCCGCAATTGCGGGGAGGCCAAGCTGGGCAGCCAGCTCGATGGCCCTGACCCGGCAAGCCTGGTCAAAACGGTAGCGGTTGCCGTCGTTGACCTGACCCAGAATGAACCCGGCAGACTCGCCGTTGACGCCTCGCACCAGTGCCTCGTAGGCAAAGGGCGCGCCGGTGGTGACGTTGAAAATAGGCTGGAACGCCATGGTGAAGTCGAATCCCAGCGCTTCCAGATTTCGACATTCAGCGCAGCCGATGGATGTGAAGGGGACGAGGGGTATGTGTTGCATGATCGTGTGTGCCTTGAGATTTCGTCTGTCGATGTATGAGTTGGATGGACTGGTCTCTGTATCGGCAGCTTGCGCGAAATCTTCGGCGCGAATTTCAGCAAAAAGGGGGCGGGAGCGGTGTCGTTTATGAGGGAGAGTAGGGATGATTTGACCTGAACAACATGAGACAGGCATTGCGCGTTATACGCAGGAGGGGGCGCAGAAGCCCGGAAACACTGGGGGAGATGGAGCGGGTAGAGGGAATCGAACCCTCAACTAAAGCTTGGGAAGCTTTCGTTTTACCACTAAACTATACCCGCTTTTGGCTTGACGCCTTTAGGCGGCTGACTTTGTACCAGATGCAGCCTGTTAATTGAAGCGTTAAATGCCGCCGCAGCAAAAAGCTTCACATCTGTTCCAGGGTTCTCGCCCAAGACAGCCATCACTGCCCCCGCCGAGCGATTATCTGCACGGTGCGCCACTCCTTCCTGTACACCCATCGCCATCGCCATCGCCATCGCCACTGCCGCTGATGCGCCTGCCGCGAACACGCAGACCTTTCGGCGCTGGCTTGCGCTCAGCCGCAGCCGGCCAAGTTTCAGATCATGCCAATTTCGTCGGCGCTCAGCGTTCGGGATTCGCCAGGCGCCAGCATCGGATCGAGTACGAGTGGCCCCATGCTCTCGCGATGCAGCCGAGTTACCTTGTTGTTGAAAAACCCGAACATGCGTTTGACCTGATGGTAACGGCCTTCGACGATGCTCAACCGCGCACGATGACTGTCGAGAACAGTCAGTTCAGCCGGTTGAGTGGTCAGGTCCTCAAAGGCGAAGTAAAACCCTTCAGCGAATTTATCAACGTAGCCCGCATCAATAGGCGCCTCGGTCTCGACGTAATACACCTTCGCCAGCTTGTTGGTCGGCTGGGTAAGACGCCGCGACCACTGGCCGTCATTGGTGAGGAGCATCAACCCTGAGGTATTGAAGTCCAGACGACCGGCGATGTGCAGATCATGCTTGTCAGGCGCGTCGAGCAGGTCAAGCACGGTGGGGTGCTGCGGGTCGGTGGTTGCACTGACGCAGCCTTGGGGTTTGTGCAGCATCCAGTACCGGGCCGGCTTACCGTGCTGAAGGATTCTGTCATCCACACGCACCTGACTGAAAATCCGTACCTCATGCATCGGCTCTTTGATCGGCGAGCCATCAACGGACACGCGGCCCGCGAGGAGCATCAAACGCACGTCGTTGCGGTTGAGGTTCGTCTGGTTGCCGAGGAAACGGTCAAGACGCATTGCGACTCGCGGCGTCCACGCCTGCACACTGGGGGCAAAGGCATGCCTGACCGCGTGCCTCTTCGGGCAATGCCTCCAGGGCTGCGGGGTCGATTGCAGCCGTAAAGCACCAGCACGCCTGACCGACGGTGCGGGGGTTGGCCAGCGTACAGCGATTGCTCGCGCCGCAGACGGGGCAGGTATTCGGATCGATGGGCGAAGTGTTCATAAAATAGTCATCGGGGTGCATCAGGGAATGACCGCATCGCTTGGGGGTCGGCAGCGCTGTCATTTTCGGCCAGTCATGGTTCGACGCGAACATGAGCCCGCCAATGCTAGCGTGCCGCATTCACCTGCGCCACGAGCATCTGCCTTGCGAGACATCAGGGCGTGACAGGCGCCTGGCCCTGCGGCGCAACAAACGACGGAGAGCGACCCAGCAATGAGCCAACCGCAGGGCAGCGGCAGTGGACGAGCAGGATCCTGTCGTAATGGATGCCATGTCGACTCAGTTCACCGAACAAGTCTTGCAGAGTCGGATTGGCAACGCCGAAGCGATTGCGAACGGTCAACACGTCCATAGGCGCCGGTGCCAGAGGCGACTGAAGTGGCGGTTGATGGCTGTTGCGTACGATCTGGCTGATGTCCCGGTAGCTTTCGTAGCGTTCGCTCTGAAACTTCGCCAGTGAGTAGTTTTTGATGTGCCCTTGCAGCGTTGTCCCCGCTATCAACGTGTCCCGGGCAAGCAGGCCGGAGAAGGGGCCCACTCCGGGGGCGGCCAGCGTCTGGGTGCCGTCGAGCATCGCGTAAGGCCGGACGGACTGGCTCGCGACCCTGTGCAGCATCGGGTCCACCAATTCATGACCATGAGGCGCATAGGTTCGCAGTTCCGTGCCATTGGGGATCGCCGTCGTGCGTGTCCAGGGCAGGTAATAGCCGTGGCTGCTGACCACCAGCGTTCGCGCCTGGGCCCGGTCCGATGTCCACAACAGAAACTTGCGCCCCAGTTTCCACGCTTGCACCGCCGAGGTGTTGAACATCGCGTTGCCCGGTACGCTCCAGGTCTTCATCAGTCCGGTGCCGTTGAAGAAAGGCTTGATTATGGTTTTGCGCTGATGCGTGGTCCGACGAAGCCAGGATCCGAAATCACGCAGCGGTACGGATGGCACGGACCGTCCCAGTGTTCGAGCGGGCGAGCGGAGCAGGTTGAAGGCTCTCAACAATCGCGGCGTGGCCGGGCCCATTTGCAACAAACCCAACGACAGAATTGCAAAGGTGAGGTTGCGACGTTCCCGCTCCCGGTCACCCGGTAAACCAGCTGCCTGGACATTCAAAGCGATGCTGGCGGCGCTGACTGTCAGCGCCGTGACCCCAGCTGCTGTATGCAGCAGCGCCAATGGCGCCAGCAGTAATTGCAGGCGGTTGGCATGCTGGGTCCAGGCACTGATGGCCAGCTCACGGTCGGTCACAATGCTGTCTTCTGCATCGGCCTGGCTGTTGCGCCACAGTGTCTGCCACATGAATGCGACAGGAGAACCAGGCACCTCCTGTTCGCAAAACAGGCGCTGCTGCGCCGCGTGAAGGTTCGGTCGGTACAGACAATCCGCCCAGGGGCGCAAAATCGAAACGGCCGAAGCCGGGGGCTGAACGCCGCCCCACACCTCGAGAATGTCACCGAGCTTTGCGCGCAGACGGTTGGGGACATAGTTGATCAGGGCTTCGCGCCAATGCGGGTCAGCGGCGGCCCGTACCAGATGACTGACCAGATGCTCGCGGTCCCTGAACGGCACGAACGGTTGCTGCTGACCGGCCTGATAGAGCACACCTCCGTCGCGTCCGGTCTCATTCAACGGCAGCAAACCTGCGCAGGCGGGGCATTCCGAACTGAAAGGCAGTCCAGTCCCCAGGTAGAAGCCCAAGGCCGTCCACCGCGTATTGCCTGGCACGCCTACCTGCTGCACCTGCTCCATGGCGCTGACGATTCGACCGAAATCGTCCTGGCAGATTTCGCCACGCTTCAAGCTGATCAGCGCCTGGCTGACGAAGGTCGACCATAGCGATCGCTCGATGGCAGCACGTTGCTGGTGCCAGAATTGGTCGAGCTTGCACTTCATGACGTCGAGAAAGTCGATGCTGGCGATGTAGGTCTCGGCGCTGACCGCGCTGACTTCCAGTTCGCCATCCACTGACGCCTGACCCTGACCGTCTGGGTCAGCGTAAACGACCCAGCGGCCGTCATCCTCGTAACCGCGAGGGTGCGTCGCCCTGAAGTTGCTCATCAACGCCTGGCTCAAGCTGGTTGGCTGGCCGTCAGGGATGTGCATCACATTGGCAGCAGCAATTCGCGGGTTGCCCCACGGCCTTGTCGAAGGGCCTGGCACGTAGCGGATGAACACATCCTGCGCAGGCCTACGCAGACCGTTTTGCTTGAGCCACTTGCCCATGAGCCGATCAGCCACTCGCTGCGGTGTGGGTATCCGCCCGGGCAATGGCTCGTGGCCTTGCCAGTGATCCAGCATGCTGATCACCGCCATCGCCGGTTCGATGAGCAACGCGTGATCGTCATCGATGCGGCCATCAGAGCGGTCATCGAAGCGCTCATTGGTCAGCTCGAAGCCCGAATCCTCCGTGATGCGCCTGACTGAAAAATCTGCCTGCGCGAGTCGCAGTTGCGCAAACACGTCGGTGGTCGGCTCACCCAGCGCGAGGCTGCCGGGTGCAGTGCTCAGGTTCAGGTGCAGCCGATGCCAGCTGGACGCGTTGAGCGCGGTCAGGAGCTGTTCCGGCCGCCAGGGTGCGTCGTCGCTGATGTATTCATGGCATTGCGCATGGGGGCCAGGCAGGTGGAGGTAACAATGCCCAGTAGTGCTGGATCTCAGATGGAAAATGCCCGGGATGATCACGCCGTTCAGCGTCAGGCAGCGCACGACTACACGCCGGGGCTGCCCGGACTGAAGCTCGGCCAGGGCTTGCGGAAAGCGTGCGAGCCCCATTGCGTCCAGTGCCAGCCTGTAACCCTCCCGGTTGAGGCGTTTGCGCGAGTGCAAACGCTCCAGCCCCTCAAGAAACGTCAGCTTGGCGAGCATTTCCCACGTCGCGCCATGACGCAGCCAAAACCTGTGCTGCATCTGCTCATATTCCTGCACCCATCGGGCCTCAATCAACAACGTGAAGAAGTGGGCGATGGTCAGCCCTGGCGCCTGTGGCGACACATCGCGGTCCGGTTCGGCGCAGCGCCGTAGTGCCAGAAATGCAGGCGGGTTCAGTATTTCCCGGCCCAGACTGCGCAGTGACAGCCGCTGCTCGAAGCACTCCCGGCCGTCCGTCTCCACCGCGGGCTCCAGGTCGGTGCTGAAATGGAGGTGCAGTTCATCGATGTCGATCACATGGCCGAACCGTGCGCTAAGCGTTTCGCTCAATCTTTGGTCCAGATGGCTACCGACCGCGGGCGGAAACTCAAGATCAAGCTGCCAGGCTTTCAGCACCCACACCGAACCGTAGAGCAACCTGGCCACCGGGCTTGTCGCCTGGCGTCTCAGTGCGTTGTGATTGAGCAGGGACGGCTCGTTCACAGCCGGCTCGCCCAGCGCGTCAGCGGCGCGAGGCAAAGCGATGTGATCGTCGAAGGGCGAAACGCTTAAAGCGCGAGCCTGAAATGGATCGTCGTTGGAACGAAGTTCAAGGGCACCCGGAAGGCGCGAAAGGTTGCGGTCGTTCATCAGTATCGCGCCATGTGGAAGGTTGACCACTATGGCGCGATGCCGGGTTTCAAGGGTGGTATCTATCTATGGCGCATGCACCTGCTCAATGTGTTTAAGCGCCATTTCCTGCGAGAGCGTCAGCCGTCGTTTTCCAGCACCGCCACCCGCTGGCCCGCGCGCACCGCTGAACCCGGCTGCACATGCACGTCGGTGATAATCCCGGCATGGGGGGCCAGGATCGGAATCTCCATCTTCATCGACTCCAGGATCACCAGCGTGTCTCCTGCGGCCACACGTTGACCGACGCTGACCTGCACCTGCCACAGGTTGCCGGCGATGTGGCTGTCGATACTGGTCTGACCTTCAAGCAACGGGGCTTCTTCGCTGGATTCAGCCACGCCCTCATCGCTTTCGAAAGAGGCCTGGCCGTTGGCAATCCAGCGCTCGCGTTCGGCGTTGAACGCACGCTGCTGTTGACTACGGAAGGCCGCGATGCTCTGTTCCTCAGTTGCCAGGAACGCCTGGTATTCGGTGAGATCAAGTGTGCTGTGCTCGATCTGCAACGGGTATCGGCCCAACGGAAAATCACGGCGAATGTTCAGCAGATCGTCCGCGCTGACCGGGTAGAAACGGACCTGGTCAAAAAAGCGCAGCAACCACGGCTTGCCGTCAAACGCGGCCACCGCACGATAGCGATTCCACATTTGCAATGTGCGGCCAACAAACTGGTAGCCACCCGGGCCTTCCATGCCGTAGACGCACATGTAAGCGCCGCCGATGCCGACCGAGTTCTCGGCGGTCCAGGTGCGTGCCGGATTGTATTTGGTGGTGACCAGGCGATGACGCGGATCGAGCGGCGTGGCAACCGGCGCGCCGAGGTACACGTCGCCCAGGCCCATGACCAGATACCGGGCTTCGAACACTGTGCGGTGTACCTCATCAAGGTTTGGCAGGTCGTTGATGCGGCGGATGAATTCAAGGTTGCTCGGGCACCATGGCGCGTCTTTGCGCACGGTGGTCATGTACTTTTCGATGGCCAGTTGGCAGGCCGGGTCATCCCAGGACAACGGCAGATGAACGATGCGCGACGGCACCTGCAGATTCTTGCTGGCACAGACCCCATCCCACTCCCCGGCGACCACCTCAAGCAGCGTGTTCAACGGCAATTGCTCGGGCTGGTAATGCACTTGCAGTGAGCGGATGCCAGGGGTCAGGTCGATCACGCCGGCGAGCTGCTTGCCTTCGAGCGCCTGCATCAACGCATGGCCCCGGAAACGCAATACAAGGTCCAGCTCCGGCGCGCCGATTTCGAGCAGCAGGTGGGTGTCCCCAGAAAGGCGAGCGACGAGGCGGGTGTCGTTTTCACCGATGTCGAGCACCACGGGTGATGTCAATGCCCCACCCTTTTGGATCACAGCAGGCGAGGTCACCGCTGCACCCTGTGGGAGTGAGCTTGCTCGCGAAGACTCTGGTCTGGTCGCTACATATTCATCGGATGTACCGACCTCTTCGCGGGCAAGCGCGCTCCTACAGACCGCCTGTCGCGCCTCAATGACGCTCACCGGATGAAACCGCACTTTATCGCCGGCCTTGAGCTGCCCTAGCTGCCACAGATCCGCTTCGATAATGGTCACCGGGCAGACGAACCCGCCCAGGCTCGGGCCATCGGGGCCGAGGATGACCGGCATGTCCCCGGTGAAATCCACCGCGCCAATGGCGTACGGGTTGTCATGGATGTTCGAGGGGTGCAGGCCCGCCTCACCGCCATCGGCTCGCACCCACTGCGGTTTTGGCCCGATCAGTCGGACGCCCGTTCGGCTGGAGTTGAAATGGACCTCCCAGTTCGTCTCGAAGAAGGTCTCGATGTAGCCCTCGGTGAAATACTCCGGGGCGCCGTGTGGCCCATAGATCACCCGGATATCACGGACTGCACCCAGCTCGGCGATGAGCGCTGGCGCCAACCGTGCGCCTGCAGTGCGCTCCTTCAACGGCGCGACATGCAGCACATCGCCTGCGCGCAGTGCCCGCCCGCCATGTCCGCCAAATTGGCCCAGCGTGAAAGTACTTTTGCTGCCCAGATAATCAGGCACATCAAGCCCGCCACGCACACACAGGTAGCTGCGCGCGCCTGCGCCCGCGATGGTGCCCAGGCTCAGTGTCGATCCGGCAGGCACGAACAGCGCCTGATTCATCGGTTGCGCCTGGCCGTCCAGAGTCAACGGAATGACCGCACCGGTGACGGCGATGACTGCATCGGTGTTGAACCGCAGCGTCGGACCGCTCATGGTGATTTCCAGTGCGGCGCAGCCCTCGGGATTCCCCAGCAGTTCGTTGCCCAGGCGCAACGAGCGGCTGTCCATCGGGCCGGACGGCGGCACGCCCACGGCCCAGTAACCCAGACGCCCCGGATAATCCTGCACGGTGGTCTGGGTGCCGCCGCTCAGCACTTCGAGCGTATCGGCGCGGTAGACGAGACCCTCCAGGCAGCGCGTCCATGGCTGGCCGCTGGCGAACGGTTTGTCGGCGATGATCTGACGCAAGTAATCTCGATTGGTCTCGATGCCGTAAAGACGCGTCTCGCCCAAGGCTTGGGCCAGTCCCTCGCTTGCCGATGCCCGATCCGGCGCCCAACTGATGACCTTGGCGATCATCGGGTCGAAGAACGCCGGGATCTCACAGCCCGCTTCGACCCAGGTATCGATGCGCAGGTTTTGGCCATCCGCGGCGGGGAAGGTCACCGAGGTCAGCAAGCCCGGGCTGGGCTGAAAATCCCGGCCCGGGTCTTCGGCGTACAGCCGCGCCTGAATGGCATGTCCTCGAGGTTTCAGGCTGGCCATGAGCGCGTTCAGCGGTGGCAGCTCCCCGGCAGCGAGTTGAATCATCCAGCTCACCAGGTCCACGCCCCACACTTGCTCGGTGACGCCGTGCTCGACCTGAAGACGGGTATTCACCTCCAGAAAATAGAAGCGCTGATCGTCACTGTCGAAGACGAACTCAACGGTCCCTGCGCTGCGGTAGTTGACCGCTTTGGCCAGTTTGATGGCTGCGCTGCACAGCTCATCGGCCATGCCGGCGGGCAGGTTCGGCGCGGGTGTTTCTTCGAGGACTTTCTGATTGCGCCGCTGCACCGAGCAGTCGCGCACGCCGAGGGCGATCACCTCACCATGCCCATCGCCAAATACCTGCACCTCAAGATGGCGGGCGCGCTGAATGTATTTCTCGATGAACACGCCGGCGTCACTGAAGTTGTTCTGGCCCAGACGCTTGACGGCCTCGAACGATTCGTCCAGTTCACCGGCGTTGCGACACACGCGCATGCCGATGCCGCCGCCGCCCGCTGTGCTTTTCAGCATGATCGGATAACCGATGACGGCGGCAGCGCTCAGCGCGGCGTCAACATGATCCAGCAGTTCGGTGCCTTCGAGCATTGGCACGCCATGCTGTCTGGCCAGCGCGCGGGCGGTGTGCTTGAGGCCGAAGACCCGCAACTGCTCGGGCGTCGGGCCGACGAAGGCGATGCCGGCGTCTTCACAGGCTTGAGCGAAGGCTGCGTTTTCAGACAGAAAACCATAACCCGGGTGGATGGCTTTGGCGCCCGTGGCTTGGGCAACGGCGAGGATCTTGTCTACCGCCAGATAGGTCCCGGCGGCGCCGCCGTCGCCCAGGCTGTGGGCTTCATCGGCGTGAACGAGGTGCAGACTGGCGGCGTCCGCTTCGGCGTACACCGCGACACTGCCGACGTGCAAGTCACGCAGCGTGCGAAGGATGCGGCAGGCGATGGCGCCGCGGTTGGCGATCAGCAGTTTGTCGAACATGGCATTGACCCCAGGGCGCGAATCATTGAGCCCTATCGGGTAGCGGGCCGTCCCGCTGTTGTACATGTTGCGCGAAGGCCGTCCCCCGCGCCGAAGCCTTGAATATGCCGTCAGCTGTCAGTCCCAGACGAGCAGCTCGGCCGGGGTCGGGTTGTAGCCGTTGCACGGGTTATTCAGTTGCGGGCAATTGGAAATCAGCACAATCACGTCCATCTCGGCGCGCAGTTCAACGTATTTGCCGGCGCCTGAGATTCCGTCTTCAAAGGTCAGCCCGCCGTCGGCGGTAACGGGCACGTTCATGAAGAAGTTGATGTTGGGGCTGATGTCACGCTTGCCGAGTCGGCCGTCGTGAATGCAGGCACGCAGGTAGTTGTCGCGGCAGCTGTGCATGTGGCGCTTTTCCAGGGCGTACCGCACCGTGTTGCTCTCTTGGGCACAAGCGCCGCCGAGGGTGTCGTGGCGGCCACAGGTGTCCTCGACGATGGTCAGCATCGGTTTGCCAAGGTTGGAATAGAGAACGCTGCCCTTGCTCAGGTACACGTTGTTCTGTCGACGCAACGTGCGCTGCACGTCGTAACGTTCGCGCGGGTTGGCCAGGCTGTAAAACAGCGTGTCCACCGCCTGATTGCCCTCCAGATCCAGCAGTCGCAGGGTTTGCCCGGCTTTGAGTTCGGTCAGCGAAGGCTCGCCGGCCGCGATGTGCGTAATGGAAGCAGGGGCAGAGGTCGTGGTGTGGGTCATACAGGCCTCCTCAGGCAAACAGGCGATCGGTGTTGATGAACCCGCGAACGTTTTCTTCCCGGGAGGTGCGGCAGTGCTCGGCAACGCTGGGGTCGGCCTTCATCCAGCTCAGCTTGACCGGCTGCGGCGCGTATTCAGGGTTGGGGTCCATGGGATGTTGCAGGGCGGTCATCACGATCAGCGTGTCCATCGGCGCGTAGAGCTCGATGGTGTCGCCGGATTTGGAATTGCCCGGGACGAAGGCCAGTGCGCCGTGATCGTCGACGTTGACGCGGCTGAACAGGTTCAGCGTCATGAGCAGATCGGAAAGGCCCAGGCCCCATTTGCCCATCTCCACCAGCAGGTTGTCCGCACCGTTGCGAAAGAAGCCGTTGCGCAGTTCCTGGTAGCGGCCCTGGCCGTATTTCTCGGTGACCTCTTCGGCGCACAGCACGCCGCCGATGCTGTCGCTCCAGCCGCAGGTGTCGGCCGTGATCGCAGCCAAGACGCGGCCCATGTCCGAATACAGGCAATGGCCCGCCGTGAGCTTGGCGGTATGTTGGCATTTGAGGCTGTCGGGGAGGTTCAGCCGTTCGGTTTTTTCATGGGCGTTGAACATCGTCAGGCTGATGTTGGCGTTACCGTTCAGGTCGGTCAGGCGCAACAGTTCGCCGCGCTTGAGCACGAACGACAGGTGGCCGCCGCCGGGCAAAACCTCCTCGGCGAACACGGGAAACAGCAGAGATGAATCGGTCATGGGAGTTGTCCTTCAAGCCGTTTTCAGCGAATCGATGGCCACGCGTGCGGCGCGGCGATCGCTGTTCAGGGGGATGTCATACGTGATGCGTGCGCCATAGGCGCCGGGGGCGTGCGGGTCGACGCGAACCTTGTCGAACACCAGCAGGCGTGTGCCGAGGTTGAAGCCTTCGGACAGGTCGTGAGTGACCATGAACACCGTCAGCTTCGTCTCGCGCCACAGCTCCAGCAGCAACGCGTGCATGTCTTTGCGGATGCCCGGATCGAGTGCGCCGAAGGGCTCATCCAGCAGCAGAATCCGGGGTTTCATGATCAACGCCTGGGCAATGGCCAGGCGTTGCTGCATGCCGCCGGACAGCTGGGAGGGGTATTTATCCAGCGCATGGCCGAGACCGACTTTGTGCAGCAACGCCGCCGCCTGCTCCCGTGCGTCCTGCTTGGCGGCGCCGAAGAGCCGCCCGAGCCACGCCGAGCGCGGCAACTCAAGGCCCAGCGCCACGTTGTCCAGCACCGACAAATGCGGGAACACCGAATAGCGCTGAAAGACCACGCCCCGAGTGGCATCCGGCTCCTTGGCCAGCGCCTGGCCGTCCAGCAGAATCGTGCCTTTACTCGCCACTTCCTGGCCCAGCAGCAGGCGCAGGAAAGTGGATTTGCCGCAGCCCGAAGCGCCCACCAGCGTGCAGAATTCGCCTTCGGCGATGCTCAGGTTCAGCCCTTCGAGCACGACCTGATCGCCGTATTGCTGCCAGACATTCTTGACCGAAATAAAGCTCATGCGCGTGCCCCCTCGTACCACGGGAAAGCCTTGCGGGTGAGCGCTTTCAGGCCCCAGTCCATCAACCAGGCGAGGAGGGTGATCCACACCACGTAGGGCAGGATCATGTCCATGGCCAAGTAGCGTCGCACCAGGAAAATCCGGTAACCCAGACCATCGGTGGACGCGATGGCCTCGGCTGCAATCAGAAACAGCCACGCCGAACCCAGCACCAGCCGCAGCGATATCAACAGGCGCGGCAGCAGTTGCGGCAACACTACCCGCAGGATCAGGGTCCAGGTCGAGGCGCCCAGGGTCTGCGCCTTGATCAGCAACTCGACCGGAATTTCCCGGGCGCGTTGCTCCAGGTCCCGGGCCAGAACCGGCGTGATGCCGATGACGATCAGCATGACCTTCGACAGCTCGCCCAGGCCGAAGACGATGAACAGGATGGGCAGAATCGCCAGCGGCGGAACCATCGACAGCACCGTCAGCAGCGGCGACAGCGGCGCGCTGAACAACGGCAATACCCCAGAGGCAATGCCCAGACACAGCCCGACCGCCGCGCTTATCGCAAGGCCAATGGCCAGTCGCTTCAGGCTGGCGCCGGTGTCCTGCCAGAGGATGTACTCGCCAGTGCGTTGATCCGGCACGAACGCCACGCGCTTGATCGCATCGGTCATTTGCACGGCGCTGGGCAGCAGCTTGTCGTTGGGGTTTTCCGTCAGCCGTGTTGCCGAGCCTGTGAAGTAGGCAAACAGCAGCAGGGCAAACGGCAGGAGCACCAGAATCAATCGACTGGCGCGATCCGGGCGGCGGTTTATCAGGCGCATAACAAAGACCTTTGGTTTTACAACTTGCCGTCGGCAGCCATCTGCACGTAGCTCGGATCGAAATGCAGCTTCAGGTTGGCTTTGTCGCCTTCGGTCACGCTGTTGGCGAAGGTCATGCCGACCGCGCTGGCGTCTTTGGCTCCTTCGCCAAGCAGGCCATGGTCGAAGGAGAAGTCAGCGACCTTGCGCATGGTCATCGGCAGTTGCTTGCTGGTGGCGAACTCGAGCGCCTCTTGCGGCGTCGCGAACAGCTTGGTGGTATTCAGTTGCGACTGAAAACCGGCCAGATCGGTGCCCGACGCCTGGGCCATGTGCTCCAGCGCCGCTTTGGACTCGGCGTTTTTGGCGTTCATCAAGGCCACCACTTCGAACCACGCTCCGGTCAGGGCCTTGCCAAGCGCCGGGTTGTCTTTCAGGGTCTGGGTATTGATCACCATCATGTCCATGATTTCGCCGGGGATCTTGCTCGAATCGAAGACTTCCGTGACACCGGGTTTGGCCTTGATCTCGGACAGCATCGGGTTCCAGGTGGTGACGGCCTTGACCTCGCTGGTGTTGAAAGCGGCGGCGATATCGGCATCGGAGGTGTTGACGACTTTCAAATCTTTCTCGGTCAGGTCCACCGAATCCAGCGCGCGTGCCAGCAGGTAATGCGACACCGACAGCTCAACCAGATTGACGTCCATGCCTTTGAGATCCGCGACTTTTTTGCCGTCACCCTTGAGCACGATGCCGTCGTTGCCATTGGAGAAGTCGCTGACCACCAGCGCAGTGCTTTCGACGCCGCCGGCTGCGGGGATGGTGAGGGCGTCCATGTTGGTCATGGTGCAGCCATCGAATTGGCCCGCGGTGTATTGATTGATCGATTCGACGTAATCGTTGAGCTGGGTGACCTTGATGTTGATGCCGTACTTCTTGGCCCACTTGTCGACGATGCCTTGGGTCCCTGCGTATTCCCATGGCATCCAGCCGGCATAGATGGTCCAGCAGACGTCGAAGTCTTTTTTCGGGGCAGCGATGGCCGGCAGGCTCAATGCTGCGAAGACGCCTGCGGTAAGCAAGCTGAACAGACGGGATTTTTGCATGGGTATCTCCAGTAGCGAAAAGGGCGGTCAGGAGCACGGCGACACCACTGGTGTCCTGTCTCCCGGGCTTTTATCCCGCCGTGTAACCTCTACTGGAGGTCGCCAACTCTCGGACCAGCCACTCGCTTCAGCGAGCCGGAACCCTAGTCGGCTATTGCAAATTGTGGTGCCGCGTACCTGAGATAACTCTTGCACGCGGTCTACCAAGCGAGAGTTGTGCCAAGTTGCTGTCGCCCGCTTGTTTAGCCTCTCTCCACGTCAACAGTAGGACTCCGCAGCGCCGGGCACGCCTTGGCTTGGTGCGTCGTGATCAATAACGGTGCGTTGCTGGAGGTAAATCGTGACCAAATGTGTAGCGCGTTTTCGATTTTAATATCGGAAGAGTCCTACAAGTTTGCCCGTTGTTTAAGTTTGAGGTGCCGATAAGATTTGAGTCGACCCGGCCAGTGATATGAAAACACTTTTAAAAGACCGGGTTTATTGGAACTTTAAAGTCATCAGGATGCCCGCTTATGAACGTCAAATTAGTTTGTTCTGTTTTTCTGGTTGCTCTCTCAGGCAATGCAATGGCAACCAGCTTTGAGGCATGCCCTTTGCCTGCTGATGTTCGCCATCAGGGTGGCGTCTACACTGCGCCCACCAACACAAACGGTGGAGAGTGGCTGGGCGTTATATCCTCTGCCCGACCTGCCGCTCTCACAGCGTTTGACAACGCAGTTTTCTACGCCGGCGACGGTAGTACCAAAACGGTCGGAGTACTTAGTAAATGCGCTTATGTCAGTGCAAACGGAGATCGCGTCGATCTGCGCTATCGTCCCGGTCAACCGACTGACATCACTGTGAAGCTGGAAAACATTGCTGCGTGGAAACGCGAAGAGGGTCCGTTCGGTCTGGTCCAGTTCACATGTAGCGACAAGAGCAAAGGTGCTTGCGCATTTGTGGAATACAAATAAATAATTACTGTTTGATTGTAACTTTGTTCTACGGCTAACTATCCTCTGGACGGTGATGCACTTCGTCTGATTAGTCGGCAGGAAGGGCACCAGTTGCCCTTTTTGCAGTCTGAGTTTACGTTCTCGGCAGTTTCGGGAACGCCGACCAGCGCCGCTGGTTCGAGCTCTACCGCGGTCCGGGAGGCCGCCATGTATCGAAGACTCTTGCTTACCGTTTTGATGACACTGTCCCTTGCAGGTTGTTACGGAGGCTACTACGAATCAGAAACGTACACGCAGCCGATCTACAGCACTGGCTATAGCAGCAGCTACGTTTACGACAGTTACCGTCCGGTGGCGCCCGCCTATTACGGCTCCGGGGTGTACTACTCGGCTCCTCGCTACTACTCCGCACCCCGTTATTATTCGGCGCCACGCTATTACGCGCCGCCGCCGCGTTACTACGGGCCTGGCTACGGCGGGGGACGTCCCGGCTACGGCGGTCGCCCTGGCTATGGCGGCGGCAACTGGAATGGGGGAGGTGGTGGCTACCACGGTGGGGGGGGTTATAACGGCGGTGGGTATCACGGAGGAGGCTCTGGCTATCGCCCTCCACCCCAGGGGCCAAGGCCCGGCGGCGGTAACGGTCCCGGCCCCGGCGGCGGATGGCATGGCAATCCCGGCGGCGGACCGCGGCCAGGACGTCCGGGCGGCTCGGGCGGCAACTTCCGTCAGGATGGCGGGTTTGGTCGGGGCGGACATGGCGGCCCCGGCGGTGGCAATCGCTGAGTCATGCAAAACGGCGCCCCGGAGGGCGCCGTTTTTTATGGACATGTGCATACCTGCCATGAGTGGGACCGGCTTCAGCCGGGAAGGGGCCAGTGCGGACACCCTCATTTTTGCGGTGTAACACCAGACGCTTTCCCGGCTAAAGCCGGTCCCACAGTGGTACGCACTCCATTTCGCAGGGTTATGCATGCCTGCCATGCGTGGGACCGGCTTCAGCCGGGAAGAGGCCAGTGCGGACGCCCTCATATTTGCGGTGTAACACCCGATGTATTCCCGGCTAAAGCCGGTCCCACAGGGGTACGCACTCCATTTCGCAGGGTTATGCATGCCTGCCAACAGTGGGACCGGCTTCAGCCGAAGAGGCCAGTGCGCACACCCTCCACGTTTGCGGTGTAACACCCGACGGATTCCCGGCTAAAGCCGGTCCCGCAGGGGTACGCACTCCATTTCGCAGGGTTATGCATGCCTGCCATGAGTGGGACCGGCTTCAGCCGGGAAGAGGCCAGTGCGGACGCCCTCATATTTGCGGTGTAACACCCGACGTATTCCCGGCTAAGGCCGGTCCCACAGAGGTACGCACTCCACTTCGCAGGGTTATGCATGCCTGCCGTCTGTGGGACCGGCTTCAGCCGGGAAAAGGCCAGCGCGGACACCCTCCACGTTTGCGGCGTAACACCCGATGTATTCCCGGCTAAAGCCGGTCCCACAGGGGCACGCACTCCATTTCGCAGGGTTATGCATGCCTGCCATGAGTGGGACCGGCTTCAGCCGGGAAGGGGCCAGTGCGGACACCCTCACGTGTGTTTCGTGACTAACAGGCTCAATACTCCGACAAGTCCGCCAGCGGATGTCGTCCTTCCCATGCTTTATCGAAATGCGCGTCCACCACGGCCAACGGAATGGCCGCGACGTCCTGCCAATGCCAGTGCGGCGTCTGATCCTTGTCTATCAGACGCGCACGTACCCCCTCGGCGAACTCGGGGTGCCTGCAGCAGTTGAGGCTCATGGCGTATTCCATCTGCAGCACCTCGGCCAGCGACAGGTGCCGAGCGCGTTCGATCTGCTCCCACACGAGATGAGCGGTCAGCGGGCAGCCCTCCGTCAGCGTTTTCGCAGCCTTTGCCAGTAGCGGGTCTTCTGCATTCAAGTGATGTTTCAGCGCATTCCAGGCACTTGGCGCGTCGGCAACATCCAGCACCTCATCAATGATTTGCCGACGAGGCAGCCACTGTGCGGCAGGCAATTGATCCGCCGCCTCCAGTTGCAGGGCTCGAAACAGACTCGTCAGTTGCACCTTCGTCTGTTCCTGCCAATTGAGCTGCAGCAACCGATCAACCATTTCATCCTGTTGATCCTCCTTGAGGAACCGGTCAGCCAGGCCCAGATCCAGCGCATCGCGTCCGTTGATGTGCGCGCCGGTCAGCCCAAGAAACAGCCCCAGCTTGCCGGGCAGTCTCGACAGAAACCAACTGGCGCCGACGTCAGGAAACAGGCCGATGCTGATCTCCGGCATCGCCAGACGGCTGCTGGGCGTAACGACGCGAATGTTCGCGCCTTGCAACAGGCCCATGCCACCGCCCAGCACATAACCATGCCCCCAGCAAATGAGTGGCTTGGGGAACGTGTGCAAGGTGTAATCGAGCCGATACTCTGCCGCGAAAAACTGCGCCGCCAATGGCGGGACCGTACCTGCCTGGTTGCGCCCGGCCTCCACCAGCGCGCGTACATCGCCCCCGGCGCAGAAGGCTTTCTGGCCATTGCCACGCAGCAGCACGCAGACAATCTGCGGATCACTGGCCCAGTCGTTCAAGCGCTCCTGCAGTGCCAGAATCATCGGCAACGACAAGGCGTTCAGGGATTTTTCCGCATCCAGCGTGGCGATACCCAGACGGGCGCCGTCCGTTGCGGTGAGCTCTTCAAATTGCAGATTCATCGTGACCTCTTGTCAGTGGTACGGGGATCTATCGTGAATTGTGAGTCCTTCCCGCGTCAGGAAGTTGCACGGCGGTAGCTGTGCACGAGTGTAGGGAGATGCGATGGCAACGCGCTGGAAATCTTCGGCGACAATCCCTAAAGTTGTGAATTGTTTCTGCCGGATCACACCATGACACAAGACGACCGCATCAAACTGGAGGCCAGCTGGAAACAGGCCCTGCGCGACGAGTTCGAGAAGCCTTACATGGGCGAACTACGCGAATTTCTGCGTCAGGAACATGCGGCCGGCAAGGAGATTTATCCGCCGGGTCCGCTGATTTTCAATGCGCTGAACTCAACCCCGCTCAATGACGTGAAGGTGGTCATCCTGGGTCAGGACCCTTACCACGGCCCCAATCAGGCCCACGGCTTGTGCTTCTCGGTGCAGCCCGGTGTACCGACGCCGCCTTCACTGGTCAATATCTACAAAGAACTCAAGCGCGACCTGAACATCGACATCCCCAATCACGGCTATCTGCAATCCTGGGCCGATCAAGGGGTATTGCTGCTGAACACCACGCTAACTGTCGAACGAGCCAATGCCGCCTCCCATGCCGGGAAGGGCTGGCAGCATTTCACCGACAAGGTGATCGAAACCGTCAGCGCCCATCAGCCACACCTGGTGTTCCTGCTATGGGGCTCGCATGCGCAGAGCAAAAAGAAGCTCATCGATGCGTCCAGGCACCTGATCCTGACCTCGGTTCATCCGTCGCCGCTCTCGGCATACAAGGGCTTCCTGGGCTGCGGGCATTTCGGTCTGGCGAACAAGTTTCTGGAGCAGAACGGCCTGGCGCCCATTGATTGGCGACTGCCGGCGGTTGTCTAGCGAGATGAGAGCAGGGTGGGGGCTGACACCGGAATTTGCCAAGAGGGACGCTCCCATAATCCCTATGTCGGCAGGTAGCGGTGTGGTTGTATTGGGGTGCGAGCGAGCGTGCTCACGACAGCCTTAACCCACCCGTCTATCCCAATACCGGAACAGCGGCTCCGCCAGGAACAGCACGAACAACAGCCTCATCACCTGCATCGCCGTCACCAGCGGCACCGACAGTTGCAGCACCTCTGCGGTCAGGCTCATCTCGGCAATTCCGCCGGGCATCATTCCCAAGGTCAATGAGCGCAAGTCCAGGTGTGTCAGGGTGCTTAACCCCAGCGCGCACAATGCCGCGATGCTCATCGTCAGCGCCGTTCCCACCAGCGTGCGGCCAATGAAAGACGGCGCCCGGCGGAAGAACGTGCGGTTGAAGTGGCAGCCCAGGCCACTGCCGATCAGCCACTGCCCCAACTGACTGCCACCCTGGGGCAAGCCGATGTGCAGATCGAACGTCACGCTGATGACCGCACTGATCAGTAACGGCCCGAATAGCCACGGGTTGGGCTGCTTAAGCTTTTGCCAGCCCCAGGCCACCAGCGCGCCGAGCGGAAACAGCAGCGTCAGCCACCTCCAATCCACCACCGCCGCGTGGGAAACCGGACCACCGTTGCCCATCAGGTATTTGAAGATCGCTGGAATACACAGCACCACCGCCAGCACGCGCAGGCTCTGCCCGGCGGCGACGTTGCTGAGAATGGCGCCGTTGCGTGCGCCCAGGTTGACCATCTCGCCCGAGCCACCGGGCATGCTAGAAAAGAACGCAGTGGCCCGGTCCTCGCCGGTGCGCAGCATGAGCCACACCCCGACCACGCTCGAGACGCTGGTCACCAGTGCGCCGATGAAAATCAGGCCAAAGTGGGAAAGGACTTGTTCGATGACGACAGGGGTGAAGTGCAGGCCGATCCCGATGCCGACCACCCATTGGCCGCATTTGCGGCCGCCGGGTATTTCAGCCAGCTGCCAGGGTGTGAGGCAGCGAACCAGGATGATCGCCAGCAACGAGCCGACCATCCAGGGCAGCGGCCAGCCGACCTGACTGGCGAGAAATCCCCCCAGCAGGCCGACCAGCGGTGTTCCCCACCACGTGCTGATTGGTCGATCAGACATTAGCCATGGCGCGGCGCTGTTTGGCGCGCTTGCGCCAGATGCGAATCAGCGGGAAGACGAGCATGAATGCCGTTCCGATCCACATGCCCAACGTGATCGGGCTCGACCAGAGAATGTCCAGCCCGCCGTTGGAGATGGACAGCGCACGGCGCAGGTTCTGCTCCATCAGGCCGCCAAGAATGAAGCCCAGCAGGATTGGCGACAGCGGGAAGTCCAGCTTGCGCAGGATGTAGCCGAAGATGCCGATCCCGACCATCAGGAACAGGTCGAAGGTGGTGGCATGAACCGCATAGACGCCGATACCGGTGATAATCGCGATCACCGGCACCAGTGCCCAGTTCGGCACGGCAAGGATGCGTGTGAAGATGCGGATCATCGGAATGTTGAGGATCACCAGCATGACGTTGGCGACGAACAGCGAAGCGATCAGACCCCAGACGATGTCAGGCTGCTGCTGGAACAACAGCGGGCCTGGCGTGATGTTGTACAGCGACAACGCGCCGATCATCACCGCCGTGGTGCCAGAACCTGGAACGCCCAGGGTCAGCATCGGCACCAAGGCGCCGCAAGCCGCTGCGCCGATGGCCGTTTCCGGCGCCGCCAGACCGCGCATGTCGCCCTGGCCGAACTTGCCGCTCGCCCCTGCGATGCGTTTTTCAGTCATGTAGGTCACGGCGCTCGCCAGCGTAGCGCCTGCACCGGGCAGCACACCCATGATGAAGCCCATCAGACCGCAGCGAATGTTGACCACAAAGACTGAACTGGCCTCTTTGAAGTTGAACATCATGCGTCCGGTGGCCTTGACTGCCTCTTGACCGCGATGGGTTTTTTCCAACAGCAGCAGGATTTCGCTGATCGAGAACAGACCCAACACCAGCACGACGAATTGAATACCGTCAGCCAGGTGGATGTTGTCACCGGTGAAGCGATACACGCCGCTGTTGGCGTCGATACCGATGCTCGACAGAAACAGCCCGATCAATGCGGCGACGAAGGTCTTCAGCGGCCGATCACCCGCCATGCCGCCCAGGCAGACGATGGCGAACACCATCAACACAAAGTACTCCGCCGGACCGAAGGCAATCGCCCATTTCGCCAGCAGCGGGGCGAACATGACCATGCCGCAGGTGGCGATCAGTGCGCCAATGAACGAGCTCCATGCGGAGAGAGACAGCGCCACGCCGGCCAGGCCCTGGCGTGCCATGGGGTAGCCGTCCAGTGCAGTCATGACGGTGGAGGCTTCACCGGGAATGTTCAGCAGGATGGAGCTGATGCGACCGCCGTATTCACAGCCCAGATACACCGCTGCCAGGAGGATCAGCGCCGACTCCGGCGGCAAACCCAGGGCAAAGGCAATGGGGATCAACAACGCGACGCCATTGATCGGTCCCAGCCCCGGCAACAGGCCGACGACGGTGCCGATCAGCGTGCCGGAAAGGGCAGTGACCAGGTTGTAGGGGGTCAGCGCGACGCCGAAGCCCTGGCCGAGATAGCCAAGCGTGTCCATATTATTTCTCCAGAACGTCGAGCAGGCCGAGGGGCAGGGGCACATCCATCACTTTGTCGAACAGCACGTACAGCGCGATGCTCATGAACGTGATGATCACCACACTCGCCAGCCAGCGGCCGCCGTACAAACGTGCCATGGGGATGCCGACCAGAATGCTGCTGAGCACAAAACCCAGAGGTTCAAACAAGCCCGCGAATACCAACAGCAGCACGGTGCAGATACCGATTTTGATCAGCGTCGGACGGTCCAGCGCGGGTTCTTCTTCGGAATGCACGATGGGCGTTGGACGGATCGTCATGTACAGCAGCGAAATGCCCATTAACCCAAGCATCAACAGCGGAAACGCGCGCGGGCCGACGGGTTCATAGGAAAACGGCGCCTGATAAGGCCAGGCCATCATTGCCAGGCCAATACACACCAGCAAAAGGACCAGTGAGAAAATGCGTTGCACAACCATGGAAAACTCCTGGATCACGCCGCCGCGCAGGCGGCGCAACCCTCAGTCAATCGAGAACCTGTGGATGCGGTTCAATCACTGAATCAGCCCGAATTCCTTGGCCAGGGTTTTGTATTCGGCGACGCGGGTCTTCACGTATTTGTCGAGCTCTTCACCGGTCATGGCAAACGGGAACAGCTCACGCTGATCGCGCAGCTTGGCGAAGTCTTCCGAGGCCAGCAGCTTGTCGAATGCCGCTTTCCACCAGTTGTAGTCTTCGTCCGAGACTTTTGGCCCGAGGTAGAAGCCGCGCACCACCGGCCAGACAATGTCGTAACCCTGCTCTTTGGCGGTGGGAATGTTCTTCATTTCCGGCTCGTCCAGACGCTGTTCGGAGAACACCGCGAGCAGGCGCATGTCGCCGCTGAGGATGTGTGGCATGGAGTCGGAAATATCGGTGGAGCCTACCTGAATGTGGCCGCCGAGCAGGGCAGTGGCGATTTCACCGCCGCCTTCCAGAGCGACGTAGCGCAGGTCACGCGGGTTGATGCCGGCCGCTTTGGCGATCAGTGCGGTTTGCATCCAGTCCTGGCTGCCGACGGTGCCGCCAGAGCCGATGACGACTTTGCTGGGGTCGGCCTTGAGCGCCTTGACCAGATCGTCCAGATTTTTGTACGGCGAATCGGCCTTGACCGCAATGGCGCCGTAGCTGGTGCCCACGGCAGCGAGCCAGCGCACGGCGTTTTCGTCAAAACGGCCGAACTTGCCTTGGGCAAGGTTAAGCAGGGACCCGCTGGACCACGCGACCAAAGTACCGGCATCGGCCGGCCGTTGAGCGACCACTGCGTTATACGCCACCGCACCGACGCCGCCCGGCATGTAAGTCACGCGCATGGGTTTGGAAAGAATTTTTTCGTTGATCAGTGCGCTTTGCACCAGTTTGCAGGTGAGGTCGAAGCCGCCACCGGGCGAAGCCGGCGCGATGCATTCAGGACGATTGGGCTCGGCGGCCCACAGTTGGGTGGCCATCAGCATGCAGCTGGCGACAACGCTAAGGTGGCGCAACGATAGGGTCATGGTCGGTCTCCAGGGGAGTTGTTGTTTTAGTGGGTCAGGCAATGGATCAGGCGGCAGTGACACTCCATCGCACGCGGCTGGAATGACGCGAAGCGGACGTGACAAAGCACCGCGCGGGTGGGCGGCGGGGCGATTCAAAAACAGAACGGGATTCAGAAGGCGCAAGGGCCTGGGATTGCAGTGATGGCATCACTGGTGACTCCGATATTGTTTTTATTGTTGAAAACGCATCGAGGCGTTTTTCGTCACGATCCTGGCATCAGCGTCATGAAGCGGGGCGCAATGGTCACAAGTCGTTGCCCGATCCTAATCAGCAAAGCTTTCACCAACCTTTCAACTACCTTTCATGTAGCTTTCAGCTGATCCGTGACACGCCGGGTGGCGGCTCGATTACAGCAATCCGGGCCTTCACAGAAGACGGCGCGCCTGTAAACTCCGCTGTCATCATGCTCAATCCGGGAGAAATCGATGCGTGTCCTGCTCGTCGAAGATCATCTGCAACTGGCTGAAAGTGTCGCGCTGGCGCTCAAGAGCAGCGGCCTGACCGTTGACGTTCTGCACGACGGTGTTGCAGCCGATCTCGCGTTGAGCAGCGAAGACTACGCGGTGGTGGTCCTTGATGTCGGCCTGCCGCGGATGGACGGGTTCGAGGTACTGGCGCGCCTGCGTGCTCGGGGCAAGAACATACCGGTGCTGATGCTGACCGCGCGCAGCGACGTCAAGGACAGGGTCCACGGTCTGAATCTTGGCGCCGACGATTACCTGGCCAAGCCGTTTGAACTGTCGGAGCTTGAGGCGCGAGTCAAAGCCCTTTTGCGGCGCAGCGTACTCGGCGGCGAGCGTCAGCAGCGCTGCGGCGAGCTGGTCTATGACCTCGATACCCGCCGCTTCACCCTCGGCGAAGAACTCCTCACGCTGACCTCCCGCGAGCAGTCGGTGCTGGAGGCGTTGATCGCCCGCCCGGGCCGCGTCATGAGCAAGGAGCAGTTGGCAGCGCAAGTGTTCGGCCTGGACGAGGAGGCCAGCGCCGACGCCATCGAGATCTATGTACATCGCTTGCGCAAGAAGCTCGACGGGCACCCGATCGCCATCGTCACGTTCCGCGGGTTGGGCTATCTGCTGGAAAGCCGGGATGCTTAATCCGTTTCCTGCAGCGGAAAACAGCCTGCGCTGGCGACTCCTGTGGAATCTGGGGTTACTGCTGGTGGTGTTGATGATCGCCAGCGGCATGAGCGCCTACTGGAACGGTCGCGAAGCCGCTGACACGGCCTACGATCGCACGTTGCTCGCCTCGGCGCGGACCATTGCCGCCGGGCTGTCGGAGCACGATGGCACCCTCAGTGCGGACGTGCCCTATGTGGCCTTGGACACGTTCGCGTACGACAGCGCGGGGCGTATTTACTACCAGGTCAACGACATCAATCAGAAGCTGATTTCCGGCTACGAAAACATCCCGCCACCGCCGCCGGGTACACCGCGCACCGACGCTTATCCGGCGCTCGCCAAGTTCTACAGCGCGCGCTATCAGGGGCAGGACATACGCGTGGTGAGCCTGCTCAAGGCGGTGAGTGAGCCCAACATGAACGGCATGGCAGAAATCCGCGTGGCCGAAACCGAAGAGGCGCGGGTGGACATGGCCCAGGCGCTGATGGCCGATACCCTGCTGCGCCTGGGCATGCTCGGCAGCGGCGCCTTGTTGCTGGTCTGGTTCACCGTCAGCGCAGCGCTGCGGCCGCTGGACCGCTTGCGCACCGCAGTGGAAGAACGTCAGCCCGACGACCTGCGTTCGCTGCCGCTGGTGGAGGTGCAGCATGAGCTGCGCCCACTGGTCAGCTCGTTGAACCACTTCACCGAAAGGCTGCGCATGCAGTTCGAACGCCAGGCGCAGTTCATTGCCGATGCTGCCCATGAATTACGCACGCCACTGGCCGCCCTGAAAGCACGGCTGGAGCTGGGCTTGCGTGACCAGCAGCCTGCGGCGTGGCGCACCACGCTGGAAAGCGCAGCTTCCGGCACCGATAAACTGACCCATCTGGCCAACCAGCTGTTGTCACTGGCGCGCATCGAAAACGGTGCCCGCGCGATTGCCGAAGGCGGTGCGGAACTGCTTGACCTCAGCCAGTTGGCGCGCGAATTGGGCATGGCCATGGCGCCGCTGGCCCATGCTCAGGGCGTGGCGCTGGCGCTGGAAGCCGACGAACCGGTGTGGCTGCGCGGGGAGCCGACGCTGCTCAACGAACTGTTGAGTAATCTGGTGGATAACGCCCTGGCCCACACACCGGCGGGCGGCAACGTCATTTTGCGCGTCCATGCGCCGTGCACGCTGGAGGTCGAGGATGACGGGCCCGGCATTCCGCATCATGAGCGCGAGCGAGTATTTGAACGCTTCTACCGGCGCAACCAGCAAAGCAAGGGTTCGGGTCTGGGATTGGCCATCGTCGGGGAGATCTGCAGGGCGCATCTGGCGCGGATCACGCTGCATGACGGTGCGCAGCGGGGTTTGAAGGTGCGGGTGAGTTTCGTGGTGCCGGATTCCGGCCTGGTCGGGCAACCTGCAACGGTCAGTACAGCAGGGTCATCGCCTCGTTCATCTCGTTGATGAGCCTGCCGTCAGCCATGTTCAGGCCCAACTGCGCCACCGCCGGCAACGATTGAAAGAGCATGTTTGGATAAGGTGTGCCGTTCATCTCATGGATATGGACGGTGGCGACCTGTACCAGATCCACGTAATCGGCCCTGTCCGAAACCCGGCTGAAATTCTGGAACTGGCGCGGCACGATTGCCAGCTCCTCCGGGAAATCCCACGAACGCAGCAGTCGCTCGCCGATCACCGGATGGATGCGTTCAATAACGTGGTTGAGGCTGATCGGGTCAGACAGCAGCTCGAAGTTGTCCTCGGCGTAAGTCAGGATCGGCAGCACACCGATGAGATGGACAAGCCCGGCCAGCGTGGCTTTGTCGGCCTTCAGGCGCAGGCTGCGGTAGCTGAGAACATTGCTCACTCCGGCAACCTGCATGCTGAGCTTCCAGATGTCGCGCATCTTGGTTTCGATGACGTCGGATTTGGCGTGAAACATCTGCTCCACAACCAGCCCGATCGCCAGGTTGCAGCTGTAGTTCACGCCCAGCCGTCGAACCGCAGTGAGCACGTCGCTGACTTCAAAGTTGGGCCGTAGCAGCGGGCTGTTAACGACCTTGATCAGCCTTGCCGACAGTGCCGTGTCACTGCCGATGACCTTACTCAGCGCAGCGATGGAGATTTCCGAGTCCTCTGCCGCGAGGCGGATCTTCAGCGCGACTTCAGGGAGGGTTGGCAGAAACAGAGCATCCTTGTCGATCGCCTTGATCAGATCCCTCTGCACTTCGTCAGCCATGCTACTCATATTGGTTCTCTGGGAACTGCATTCCGGCCAGCAGCCGGCCACTCTGTGGCCCGGCGCTGGTAACTACGCTGACGTCTAAGGTAATGCGAACCCGCTCAACGCTGTGTTTCGAGCTTGGAGTCGAGCGTGTATGGCAAGTCGCTCATGTGCAGGGGCTCGCCGTCTGCCGCGCCAAGATGGAGATTGCCATCCTCTGCAGCATCAGCTTGCAAGACGGCGAGCAGCTCGATCCCGACATCAGACCGGGCCGCGACCACAACGTTGCCCACGGCACTCGAATGCACCGGTGAAAACAACGCGGTGCCCGGCTCCGGCAGCTCACCGGCAGCCATGGTCAGTCGATACAGCCGGCGTTTCAGTTTGCCCAGGTATTGCATGCGGGCAACGATTTCCTGCCCGGTGTAGCACCCTTTTTTGAAACTGACGCCACCCACGGCCTGAAGGTTGATCATCTGCGGGATGAATTCTTCGCGCGTCTGACCGAACACCTGGCCGATACCCGCGCGAATCTGCCCCAACAGCCAGTCATTGAGCGATGCTTCAGGCAAGTGCCCGGCCAGGCGCGTACGCACGTCATCGCCCTGTTCAACGGGAACCCACAGCTCGGCACGGGCAGGGGAAACGCGGATGGCGATGAGGTCATTGGCGCGTGTGACCGAATCAGTCGCTTGTGCGAGGTCCAGCCCCAGGCTGACCAGAGCGCTGTCAGCGTCCTGCAAGCCGAATCGCACCCAGGAGGCGCTTTCATCGGTCAGCTTCGACTTGGAGAACACCGCGTACTTCTTCAGGTCCAGCAATTGCGCGTCAATCAGCTCGCTGGCCATCGCCAGCAGCACGCCGTCGCCTTCGAGCAAGATGCGGAAGCTGGACTGCATCCGGCCTTTTTGCGTGCAGCGGGCTCCAAGGGTCGCCTTGGCTTCGCTCAGGTAATCGATGTTGCAAGTCAGTTGACCTTGCAGGAATTTGCCGGCATCCGCGCCGCGAACGGCGAGCACACCTTCATGGGACAGGGGGCAGAAAAATGCTGGAACGGCCATGAGTCATCGCAGGGGTAGAAGTCTGGGGCACCATCATAGTGCCGCCTGCCGTTATTGGGTATACGCAAAAAGCTGCGACTAACTGCAAGTACGCCCCAGGACGATGCGCCTGTATACTCGCCGGCAAATTCGAGGAGCCCTCCATGGTCGAAGATGTAGAACTCAATCGCCTCTTTTGGCACAGCCGTCGCGGCATGCTGGAGCTGGACGTATTGCTGGTGCCATTCGTCAAAGAAGTCTATCCGACGCTCAACCAGCTTGATCGCGACCTCTATGTACGCCTGCTGACCTGTGAAGACCAGGACATGTTTGGCTGGTTCATGCAGCGCGCCGAATCGGAAGATCCCGAGCTGCAACGCATGGTTCGGATGATCCTGGACCGTGTCCAGCCGAAGTAATCACTTCGAATGCCGCTGGCAGCCCTCTCGGGGGCTGCTGGCGGCCTATCTGTCGGCGCAAGTCCTTGCGCTGACCTCCATCACCCTCTTGTCGATTCCCCTGTGGGCCAAGGCCATTGGCGTGCTGTTGAGTGCATTGCACGCTTCTCGCTGTCTGCGCCCGCTGATTCTTCTGAACCAAGGCACCTCTTTTACCGGCCTGCGTCGGGACAGCGGCGGTTGGTCGCTGTGGAGCGAGGAGGGCGGGTGGGAACCGGTGCAATTACGCCCCGACAGCCTCGCGCTTGCGCACATCGTGTTGCTGCGTTTCAGGCGAGTCACCAGCCCCTGGCCAAGCCGTTTATGGACGCGCAGCCTGTGTATTCCGGCGGACGCGATGACAGCGCAAGCTCATCGGCGCCTGCGTCTTCGGCTGAAGTTCAGCCGGCGAAGGTGGGCGGCACCAGAACAGTGTCCCGCGCCTCGGGCAGCAGGTCGGGGTAATCCAGTGTGAAGTGCAGGCCACGGCTCTCCTTGCGTGCCATTGCCGAGTCGATCATCAGCTCTGCCACCTGCGCCAGGTTGCGCAATTCGATCAGGTCGCGGCTGACTTTGTAGTTGCTGTAGAACTCGTCAATTTCGTCCAATAACAGGCGCACCCGGTGCCGGGCGCGCTGGAGGCGTTTGTTGGTGCGCACGATACCCACGTAATCCCACATGAACCGGCGCAGCTCATCCCAGTTGTGCGCGATGATCACATCTTCGTCCGAATCGGTTACCTGGCTCGAATCCCACGCCGGAAGAGCGCCCGGATGAGCGACATCTTGCAGTTGCGTCACAATGTCGGCCGCTGCCGAGCGGGCATACACGAAGCACTCGAGCAGCGAGTTGCTGGCCATGCGGTTGGCGCCATGCAGCCCGGTAAAGCTGGTTTCGCCAATTGCATACAACCCCGGCACATCGGTGCTCCCGTGCTGATCGACCAGAACGCCCCCACAGGTGTAATGCGCGGCCGGGACGACGGGAATCGGCTGGCGCGTCATGTCGATACCGAAGGTCAGGCAGCGCTCATACACGGTGGGAAAGTGACTTTTGATGAAGGCTTCGGGCTGGTGGCTAATGTCCAGGAATACGCAATCAGCCCCCAGGCGTTTCATTTCGTGATCGATGGCCCGGGCCACAATGTCACGTGGCGCCAACTCGGCCCTTGGATCAAAGCGCTGCATGAAGCGCTCGCCGTTTGGCAGCTTTAGATAAGCACCCTCGCCACGCAGGGCCTCGGTAATCAGAAAGCTTTTGGCTTGCGGGTGGTACAGGCATGTAGGGTGGAACTGGTTGAACTCCAGATTGCCTACCCGGCAGCCCGAGCGCCAGGCCATGGCGATACCGTCCCCGCAGGCGCCATCAGGGTTGCTGGTGTACAAATAAACCTTCGCCGCCCCGCCGCAGGCCAGTACTGTAAAGCGTGCGCTGTGCGTGTCGACTTCGCCGGTCGATCGATCCAGCACGTAAGCGCCTAGACAGCGAGTGCCCTCAAGGCCCAGCTTCGGCTCGGTGATCAGGTCAACAGCGACGCGCTGTTCCAGCAGTTCGATATTGGGGCGTGTCTGGGCTTGCGCCAGCAAGGTGCGGAAAATTGCCGCACCCGTGGCGTCTGCGGCATGAATGATCCGGCGGTGGCTGTGCCCGCCCTCGCGGGTGAGATGGAACTCGAACCCGCCGTCTGCAACGGGCGGGTCATCCCGGGTAAACGGAACGCCGAGGTCAATCAGCCACTGGATCGCCTCGCGGCTGTGTTCGACGGTGAACCGTACCGCGTCCTCATTGCACAGGCCGCCACCGGCATTGAGGGTATCCTCCATGTGGGACGCTACGGTGTCGGCAGTGTCCAGCACCGCCGCAACGCCACCTTGAGCCCAGAACGTCGAGCCGTTGGCCAGATCGCCTTTGCTCAGGACCGCTATGCGCAGATCGTCGGGCAGCGTCAACGCGAGACTCAATCCGGCCGCGCCGGAGCCTATTACCAATACATCATGCTGGAAATGCTGACTCATTTCTGATTCCAGAGTCTAAATGGCCACTAGTATAAGCAAGGGTGGAACGGCACAATGGCCCCGCTTTATGGCAAGCGTGATTCACAGTGGGAGCGAATTGTGCGCTACCCGCGGCATCCTGCACATCGTTTGAAGGAGGTAACCTTTCCTACTGCTCCATATGGATTGGGTCCTACAACGAAGGAATGAGTGTCTTACGCCCGATAGTGAGCGGGGGGAACTTTTCAGAGCGCCACACGTTCAATAGTGGGTTGCCCATAAAGGAACACGTCGGCGTTGCGCGGTGGCGGTTGTCAGCCAATACGAACGCATTCGACGACAAGATTATTTACGCAGCCGACCTGGTTCGAGCGGCGTTTTCCGCGCGGGTTGCAGATGTTCGCCGGAAACTTGCTTGAAGGGGGGAGAACTTTTGCTAAAAGCCCGAGTCTATGTTTGCAAGCCTGCGAAAGAGCCGATGCGATGCTCCTTTAAGCTTTATGAGGAGTGTTCATGCTAACCCAGGAAGAAGATCAGCAGCTGGTTGAACGCGTACAGCGCGGCGACAAGCGAGCGTTTGATCTGCTAGTGGTGAAATATCAGCACAAGATTCTTGGGTTGATCGTGAGATTTGTCCACGACACCCACGAAGCCCAAGACGTTGCGCAAGAGGCGTTCATCAAAGCCTACCGCGCCCTTGGAAACTTCCGCGGCGACAGTGCGTTTTATACCTGGCTGTACCGCATCGCCATTAACACGGCGAAGAATTATCTGGTATCGCGCGGCCGGCGTCCGCCGGACAGCGATGTCAGGTCCGAAGACGCGGAGTTCTATGATGGCGATCACGGCCTCAAGGACATCGAGTCCCCGGAACGTGCATTGTTGCGGGATGAGATCGAGGGCACTGTCCACCGGACCATCCAGCTGCTGCCAGAAGATTTGCGTACAGCTTTAACATTGCGTGAGTTCGACGGTCTGAGTTACGAAGACATTGCCAGTGTCATGCAATGTCCGGTTGGTACCGTGCGCTCTCGCATTTTCCGCGCTCGGGAAGCCATCGATAAAGCCTTGCAACCTCTGTTGCAGGAAACCTGAGACAGCGGCGATAGCCACAAGAGAGGAACCGCCATGAGTCGTGAAGCCCTGCAGGAATCGCTGTCCGCGGTGATGGATAACGAAGCGGACGAATTGGAACTGCGTCGCGTGCTTAGCGCTATTGAAGATGCCGAAGTCCGTGCAACCTGGTCGCGTTATCAGATCGCACGTGCAGCGATGCACAAAGAGCTGCTTATCCCTCATCTGGATATGTCCGCAGCTGTTGCGGCTACCATTGCCGACGAAGTCAGCCCACTCAAGGCGGGTCGTGGTCCCTGGCGCACATTGGGACGCCTCGCCGTCGCAGCGTCGGTGACTGTTGCCGTTCTCGCGGGCGTACGTCTTTACAATCAGGACGAGATTGCAGGCGCACAGTTGGCGCAGCAATCGCCGCAGTCGACCAACATTGCAATGCCGCAGGCCAAAGGTCCGGCGGTGCTGGCAGGCTACACCGAGGGCGAACAGTCTCCGGGTCCCATGGCCAACGGTGTGTTGCAGAACCAGGCCGGTTGGCATGACCAGCGTTTGCCAGGTTATCTGCGTCAGCACGCTCAGCAGGCTGCAATGAAAGGCGCTGAGGGTGCATTGCCTTACGCCCGTGCCGCAAGTCTGGAAGACCGTTAAGGAGGACCATGCGCGCCATCCCTCTAGTGCCGCTTCTGCTTGGATGGCTGGCTCTCCCGGCACATGCCGACGATGCGCAAGACCGGTTGAACCGTCTTGCGCAAGCCGAGCATCAGCAAAGCTACACCGGCACCTTCGTTTACGAGCGTAACGGTAGTTTTTCCACTCACCGAATCTGGCAACGGGTCGCCGATGGCAAGGTTCGTGAGCATCTTCTCCAACTCGATGGCTCACCTCAGGAAGTACTGCGCGTCAATGGGGTCACCCAGTGCGTGAGCGGTACCCTTGAGGCCGGCGTATCCAGTGTTCCCGATTCTCCTGCGCGTGCCTTTGACGCGGCCAGATTGTCATCATGGTATGACATCAAGGCAGCGGGCACTTCACGCGTCGCCGGACGCAACGCGAATGTGGTGACGCTGACCCCCAAAGACCAGCACCGCTACGGGATCGAGTTGCATCTGGACAGCGAAACCGGCTTGCCACTGAAATCTCTCCTGCTAAGCGAAAAGGGGCAGTTGCTTGAACGCTTTCAGTTCACCGACTTCAGTGCGTCGCAGCTCCCCACCGAGCAAATGCTGACGCCCGGTGCCGATTGCAATGCGGTGCAGACGGTCACCACAAAAACGGATAACGCGAGGCAGAAGGTCGGCTGGCGATCCGATTGGCTACCGCCGGGCTTTGACTTGAGCAGTTCTGCGAGCCGCAAGGATCCAGATACAAAGAATCAGGTGACGAGTTTGATGTACGACGATGGGCTGGCGCGCTTCTCGGTGTTCGTTGAGCCGGTCAACGGTGCGGCGGTTACTGACATCCGTACGCAGCTTGGGCCCACCGTTGCCGTGTCTCGGAAGGTCACGACCCAGAAGGGCGAGGCGATGGTGACCGTGGTCGGAGAGATTCCAATTGGCACAGCCGAGCGTATCGCGTTGTCAATGCGCGACGACGCAGCGGCGGCCACCAGCACAAACTGATGATGCCGGCCGCCGGTGCCCACTGTGAAAAAGGTTTCATTTGGGGCGTGCCCCGCCTGCGGCCTTTAGATCCGGGCTCTGCCGGCCCTTCTGAAATGTGTAGTGGGGTTTGTCAGTTGCAATCAGGCGTGTTTTTTTCTATAGGTCACAGCTTCCCAGCTGTGGCCTTTGTTGTTTTAGGGCCCAGGCAACTGGAACAGATGCAGGCGGTGCAGAGATATGCTGCACACGACTGCTTCGCGAGCCCATGGGCTCGTACCGCTTAATCATGCTCGTTGTACACGGGAGCCATATGTCGATACCACGTTTGAAACCTTATCTGGCCTGGATGGCCGCTGTGCTGATGCTGGGGCAGGCCATCACCGCCCAGGCCGAAGCCTTGCCGGACTTCACCACGCTCGTGGAGCAGGCTTCCCCTGCCGTCGTCAACATCAGTACCCGGCAGAAGTTGCCGGATCGTGCCGTCGCACAGGGTCAAATGCCTGACCTTGAAGGCCTGCCACCGATGCTGCGCGAATTCCTTGAACGCAGCACGCCACCGGGCTCTCGTGCGCCTGGCGGTGGCAAAGGCGATCGTCAGCGTGAAGCGCAGTCGCTGGGCTCGGGCTTCATCATTTCAGCCGATGGCTTCATTCTCACCAACAATCACGTTATCGATGGTGCCGACGAGATTCTCGTGCGGCTTTCCGATCGCAGCGAGATGAAGGCCAAACTGATCGGTACTGACCCGCGCACTGATGTGGCCGTCCTGAAAATCGATGGCAAAGACTTGCCCACCGTCAAGCTGGGTAACTCCGACAAGCTGAAGGTGGGCGAATGGGTTCTGGCCATCGGCTCGCCATTCGGCTTCGATCACTCAGTGACCAAGGGCATTGTCAGTGCCAAGGGCCGCAGTCTGCCCAACGACACGTACGTCCCCTTCATTCAGACCGATGTAGCGATCAACCCGGGTAACTCGGGCGGGCCGCTGTTCAACATGGCGGGTGAAGTGGTGGGCATCAACTCACAGATCTTCACGCGGTCAGGCGGCTTTATGGGCCTGTCGTTCGCGATCCCTATCGACGTAGCCATGGACGTTGCCAACCAGCTCAAGGCGAGCGGCAAGGTCAATCGCGGCTGGCTTGGGGTCGTGATTCAGGAAGTGAACAAAGACCTGGCCGAATCCTTCGGTCTGGACAAGCCGGCGGGTGCTCTGGTTGCCCAGGTGCTTGACGACGGGCCGGCGGCCAAAGGCGGCTTGCAGGTGGGTGACGTGATCCTGAGCGCCAATGGCACTCCGATCATCATGTCTGCGGATCTGCCACACCTTATCGGTAATCTGAAAGACGGCAGCAAGGCCGAGCTTGAGGTGATCCGCGACGGCAAGCGGCAGAAACTCACTGTGACTGTCGGCGCGTTGCCTGCAGAGGGTGAGGAGATGGGCGCGGCAGATGCCGGTGTCGAGCGCAGCAGCAATCGACTGGGCGTTTCGGTCGTGGACCTGACCGCCGAGCAGATGAAATCGCTGGACCTCAAAGGCGGCGTTGTCATCAAGGATGTTCAGGACGGTCCGGCTTCCTTGATCGGGTTGCAGGCAGGTGATGTCATCACCCACCTGAACAACCAGGCCATCACTTCGTCGAAGCAGTTCACTGAAGTGGCGAAAGGGCTGCCGAAGAATCGCTCGGTGTCCATGCGCGTTCTGCGTCAGGGCCGCGCGACATTCATCACGTTCAAGCTGGCCGAATAACAGGTCACGATGAACAAGAAGGAGCGGTTGATCCGCTCCTTTTTTTATGCCCGAAACTGCACGCCGCCTGGCCTCTGCGTGTGAACGTGACGCCTGAACGTTCCTTCAGGTACAATTCCCGGCTATTTTTGGCGGGCAGTCTGCCTGCAACCTATTTCGAGTGTTGATCCGTGAGTGATTTGAGTCATATCCGCAATTTCTCCATCATCGCCCACATTGACCATGGCAAGTCGACGCTGGCTGACCGGTTCATCCAGATGTGCGGCGGCCTGTCCGAGCGCGAGATGGAAGCCCAGGTGCTGGACTCCATGGACCTGGAGCGCGAGCGCGGAATCACGATCAAAGCCCACAGCGTTACTCTGTACTACAAGGCGAAGGACGGGATCACCTACCAGCTCAACTTCATCGACACCCCTGGTCACGTTGACTTCACGTATGAAGTCAGCCGCTCGCTGGCGGCATGTGAGGGTGCGTTGCTGGTGGTTGATGCGGGTCAGGGCGTCGAGGCCCAGTCCGTCGCCAACTGCTATACCGCCATTGAGCAGGGCCTGGAGGTGATGCCGGTCCTGAACAAGATCGACCTGCCACAGGCCGATCCCGATCGCGTCAAGGAAGAAATCGAAAAGATCATCGGCATTGACGCCACCGACGCTGTGGCCTGTAGCGCCAAGACAGGGCTGGGCGTGGACGAAGTGCTCGAACGTCTCGTTCACACCATTCCCGCGCCGACCGGCAACATCGAAGATCCGCTGCAAGCGCTGATCATCGATTCCTGGTTCGACAACTACCTGGGCGTTGTCTCGCTGGTGCGAGTCCGTCATGGTCGGGTCAAGAAGGGCGACAAGATCCTGGTCAAGTCGACCGGCAAGATGCACTTGGTCGACAGCGTGGGTGTGTTCAACCCCAAGCACACGGCCACCGTTGATCTGAAAGCCGGTGAAGTAGGTTTCATCATTGCCGGCATCAAGGACATTCACGGCGCGCCTGTGGGTGACACCCTGACCCTCAGCACTACTCCGGACGTCCCGGTGTTGCCCGGCTTCAAGCGAATCCAGCCGCAGGTCTACGCCGGTCTGTTCCCGGTCAGCTCCGATGACTTCGAAGACTTCCGCGACGCGTTGCAGAAGCTGACCCTGAATGACTCGTCGCTGCAATACCTGCCGGAAAGCTCCGACGCACTGGGCTTCGGTTTCCGTTGCGGCTTCCTGGGCATGCTGCACATGGAGATCATTCAGGAGCGCCTGGAGCGCGAGTACGACCTGGACCTGATCACCACCGCACCGACCGTAATCTTCGAGCTGCTGTTGAAGACCGGTGAAACCATTTACGTCGACAACCCGTCGAAACTGCCAGACCTCTCGACCATCGAAGACATGCGCGAGCCGATCGTGCGGGCGAATATCCTTGTGCCTCAAGAGCACCTGGGCAACGTCATTACGTTGTGTATCGAGAAGCGCGGCGTTCAGCACGACATGTTGTTCCTCGGTACGCAGGTGCAAGTCACCTACGATCTGCCGATGAACGAAGTGGTACTGGATTTCTTCGACCGTCTGAAGTCCACCAGCCGTGGTTACGCGTCGCTGGACTATCATTTTGATCGCTACCAGTCGGCCAATCTGGTTCGTCTGGATGTGATGATCAACGGCGACAAGGTCGACGCCCTGGCGCTGATCGTGCACCGTGACAACGCAGCCTATAAGGGCCGCGCGCTGACCGAGAAGATGAAAGAACTGATTCCTCGTCAGATGTTCGACGTGGCAATTCAGGCCGCTATTGGCGGTCAGATTATCGCGCGCACCACTGTCAAGGCGCTCAGAAAGAACGTACTGGCCAAATGTTATGGCGGCGACGTCAGCCGTAAGCGCAAGCTGCTTGAAAAGCAGAAGGCCGGTAAGAAACGCATGAAGCAGGTCGGCAATGTGGAAATTCCACAAGAAGCTTTCCTTGCAGTGCTCAGGTTGGAATAGTCAGGCCCTATGTCACTAAATTTCCCGCTGTTGCTGGTCGTCGCCGTGTTTGTCTGCGGTTTGCTGGCCCTGTTCGATCTGATCATATTGGCGCCGCGTCGCCGCAACGCGATAGCGAACTATCAGGGCAGCGTGAGCCAGCCTGATGTCGCGGTCGTCGAGCGGTTGAACAAGGAGCCGTTTCTCGTCGAGTACGGCAAGTCGTTCTTCCCGGTGTTGTTCATCGTTCTGGTGCTGCGTTCGTTTCTGGTAGAGCCGTTCCAGATCCCTTCGGGTTCGATGAAGCCAACGCTGGACGTGGGCGACTTCATTCTGGTCAACAAGTTTTCGTATGGCATCCGCCTCCCGGTGATCGACCTCAAGGTCATCCCTGTGGGTGATCCGCAGCGCGGCGACGTGATGGTGTTCCGCTACCCGAGCGATCCCAACGTCAACTACATCAAGCGTGTAGTCGGTCTGCCGGGGGACGTGATTCGCTACACCAACGACAAACAGCTCTACGTTAATGGGCAGTTGGTGGCCAAGCAGTTGATCGGTTCGGAGCCGGGAACGCTGGGCAGCGCTGAACTGTACAACGAGAAGCTTGGCGAGGTGGAACACCAGATCCGTCAGGAGATGACCCGTTATCGCGCCCCGCCGGATCATGAATGGACGGTTCCGGCCGCTCACTACTTCATGATGGGCGACAACCGCGACAACTCTAACGACAGCCGTTACTGGGACGACCCCAATATTCCCAAGGACGAGCTGGGGATGGTCCCTGACAAGAACATCGTGGGGAAGGCCTTCGCGGTATGGATGAGCTGGCCTGAACCCAAGCTCAGCCACTTTCCGAACTTCTCGCGAGTCGGTCTGATCAAGTAATCGATGCGGCGCTACCACTGGCAGCGCCGTATGTCATTCAGGGCCATGTTGCGTGGCGGATCTTGCAGGTGACGGGGAAGGGCTACTCTTGAAGGCAATCATGACGTCTGCCGATCATCAAAAAGGCCTGTCGTTCATTGGCTGGCTGGTACTGCTGGCCATTCTGGGCTTTGCTGCGAGTGCGGCCGCCAAGATCGTGCCGCATTACATGGACTACATGACGATGAAGAAAATCATCGAGAGCGCCGGCACTGACCGCACCGCAGACGTCAGCAGCAGCGGGGAGCTTTACGCATACGTGGCCAAAGGCATGCAGGTTAATAACATTCGGGATTTGGATTTGAACAAGGCGTTAACTGTGACGACGGAGAACAACAGGTTCCTCGCCCATCTGAAATACGAAAAACGTGAGCCGCTGATCCAGAACCTGGATCTGGTGGTCAAGTTCGACCACGAATTCAGCGTGGGTAAACCGTGAGCGTTTCTTTAAGTCGCCTGGAGCGTCAGCTCGGCTACACCTTCAAAGACCAGGAGTTGATGATCCTGGCATTGACCCACCGCAGTTTTGCCGGCCGCAACAATGAGCGCCTGGAATTCCTCGGTGACGCCATCCTCAATTTCGTCGCTGGCGAGGCGCTGTTCGAGCGTTTTCCGCAGGCCCGCGAAGGTCAGTTGTCCCGCTTGCGTGCGCGCCTGGTGAAAGGTGAAACCCTGGCGCTGCTGGCCCGCGGCTTCGATCTGGGCGAATACCTGCGCCTGGGCTCGGGTGAGCTGAAGAGCGGCGGTTTTCGCCGCGAATCGATCCTCGCCGATGCGCTCGAAGCGCTGATCGGAGCGATCTATCTGGATGCCGGCATGGACATGGCGAGGGATCGCGTGCTCGCCTGGCTGGCCAGCGAGTTCGAAACCCTGACGCTGGTCGACACCAACAAAGACCCCAAAACACGGCTGCAGGAATTTCTGCAGTCACGTGCCTGCGATCTGCCGCGCTATGAAGTGGTGGATATCCAGGGCGAGCCGCATTGCCGAATTTTCTTCGTCGAATGCGAGATCTCTTTATTGAATGAAAAAAGCCGGGGACAAGGCGTTAGCCGTCGCATTGCCGAACAGGTAGCAGCGGCCGCAGCCCTTATCGCCCTGGGTGTGGAGAACGGCAATGACTGATTCACCTGCAACACGCTGTGGCTATGTCGCCATTGTTGGCCGGCCAAACGTGGGCAAGTCGACGCTGCTTAACCACATCCTTGGCCAGAAGCTGGCGATCACCTCGCGCAAGCCGCAGACGACCCGGCACAACATGCTGGGCATCAAGACCGAAGGCAACGTGCAGGCGGTTTACGTCGACACGCCCGGCATGCACAAGAACAGCGATAAAGCACTTAACCGCTACATGAACAAAACGGCGTCGGCAGCGTTGAAAGACGTCGACGTGGTGATCTTCGTGGTCGACCGCACCAAGTGGACCGAAGAAGACCAGATGGTCCTTGAGCGCGTCCAATACGTGACCGGGCCCCTGATCGTTGCGCTGAACAAGACGGACCGCATCGAAGACAAAGGCACGCTGATGCCGCATCTGTCCTGGCTCCAGGAGCAGCTACCCAACGCGCAGATCATCCCGATTTCGGCGCAGCAGGGGCACAACCTTGAGGCGCTGGAGAAGGTCATCGCCGATCACCTTCCCGAGAACGAGCACTTCTTCCCGGAGGACCAGATCACCGACCGCAGCAGCCGTTTCCTGGCGGCGGAGCTGGTGCGCGAGAAGATCATGCGTCAGCTCGGTGCCGAGCTGCCGTATCAGATTACGGTCGAGATCGAGCAGTTCAAGCAGCAGGGCAAGACCTTGCACATCCACGCGCTGATTCTGGTCGAGCGTGACGGGCAGAAGAAAATCATCATTGGCGACAAGGGCGAGCGGATCAAGCGCATCGGTTCAGACGCGCGCCGCGACATGGAGGTGCTCTTCGACTCCAAAGTCATGCTCAATCTGTGGGTCAAAGTCAAAGGCGGCTGGTCCGATGACGAGCGTGCGTTGCGCTCCCTGGGCTACGGCGACCTGTAACACTGCGGCACGGCCGTTCTGGGGGAGATGCCCTGCCGGCCAGATCCCGCGCTATTGTGCGGCACATGCACCCCTGTGGGAGTGAGCTTGCTTGCGAAGACGCCATTGCAACGCTGGAGATCCAGCAACTGCGCCCGGGTCTTCATGGGCAGGCTCGCTCCCACAGTCGCTTCTGATTGCTTGTTCAGCTGCGTTCCTCGATTGAGATAGCAATGTCACAGACCCCTCCCGTCGGCCAGCTCGCTTATGTCCTGCACAGCCGCGCTTACCGCGAAAACAGTGCGCTGGTGGATTTCATCACCCCACAGGGTCGATTGCGTGCGGTGCTGCGCAGCGCGCGGGGCAAGGCGGGGACAATGGCCCGGCCGTTCGTGCCGCTGGAAGTCGAGTTTCGCGGCCGCGGAGAGCTCAAGAACGTAGGGCGGATGGAAAGCGCGGGCATCGCTGCGTGGCTTGAAGGCGAGGCGCTGTTCAGCGGCCTTTATCTCAATGAACTCCTGATTCGCCTGTTGCCCGCCGAAGATCCGCATCCTGGCGTGTTCGAGCATTACGCAGCGACCCTCATCGCCCTGGCCGAAGGGCGTGCGCTGGAGCCGTTGCTGCGGTCATTCGAGTGGCGGCTTCTGGATGACCTGGGTTACGGCTTCGCCCTCGACGCCGACATCAATGGGGACCCTCTGGTCAGCGACGGCATGTACCGTCTGCAGGTGGACGCAGGTCTCGAGCGGGTGTATCTGTTCCAGCCGGGATTGTTTCAAGGCGTCGAGCTGCAGGCCATGTCGGAAGCGGACTGGAGTTCGCCGGGTGCGTTGTCGGCGGCCAAACGGCTGATGCGTCAGGCGCTGGCTGTGCATCTGGGCGGGCGCCCTCTAGTCAGCCGCGAATTGTTCCGCAAACTCTAGCGGCGACGCTAGCGTCCCGCCCCGCAAACCTAGAAAATCCTCATCTGCCGGCGCAAACAGCGTTCATGGCCAGCTCAGTTCAGTCCGTATTATCAGGAGAACCCCGTGACCCACAGCACCCGAATTCTGCTTGGCGTGAACATCGACCACGTTGCTACCCTCCGTCAGGCGCGAGGTACGCGTTATCCCGATCCGGTCAAGGCTGCACTGGACGCCGAAGAGGCAGGCGCTGACGGCATTACCGTGCACCTGCGCGAAGACCGCCGTCATATTCAGGAGCGCGATGTCCTTCTGCTCAACGACGTGCTGCAAACCCGCATGAATTTCGAGATGGGCGTCACCGAAGAGATGATGGCTTTCGCCGAGCGCATTCGTCCTGCGCATATCTGTCTGGTGCCGGAGACCCGCCAGGAGTTGACCACCGAGGGCGGGCTGGATGTAGCCGGCCAGGAAGCGCGCATCAAGGCCGCCGTCGAGCGGCTTTCTGCCATTGGCAGCGAAGTGTCGTTGTTCATCGATGCGGACGAGCGCCAGATCGCGGCGTCGGCGCGTGTCGGCGCGCCAGCCATCGAACTGCACACCGGCCGTTATGCCGATGCCGTCACGCCGCAGGCCGTCGCTGAAGAACTCAAGCGCATCGCCGACGGTGTTGCCTTCGGCGTAGCCCAGGGACTTATCGTGAACGCTGGTCATGGGCTTCACTACCACAACGTTGAAGCCGTGGCGGCCATCAAGGGCATCAACGAGCTGAACATCGGGCACGCACTGGTGGCACATGCGCTGTTTGTTGGCTTCAAAGGGGCGGTGTCGGAGATGAAAGCGCTGATTCTGGCGGCGGCAGCCAAGGCCTGAGCCGGGTCTGGAGAAGCGCGCTTGCCCGCAGCTGCATTTTGTCAGTGGATGAAACCTGACCTGATGCACCGCAATCGCGGGCAAGCGCGCTCCTACATTTAATCTCGTGGCAACTACCGCGGTTACGGCTTGCGCCCGACGATCACCGCGCGTCTCGGCGCAGGCAAGCCTTCCACGGTTTTGCTGTGGTCCGCCGGATCAAGGAAGTCACTCAGCGACTGGAAGCGCATCCACTCGGTGCCGCGTTGCTCTTCAACTGTCGTCGTGCTGACATCAACGCAGCGCACATCAACGAAGCCTGCACGGCGCAGCCACAGCTCCAGCGCTGGCACCGAGGGCAGGAACCAGACGTTGCGCATCTGCGAGTAGCGGTCTTCAGGCAACAGCACCTGATTTGCATCGCCTTCCACCACCATGGTTTCCAGCACCAGCTCGCCGCCTTTGACCAGGCAGTCTTTCAGCGCAAGCAGGTGATCGATCGGTGATTTTCGGTGGTAGAGCACGCCCATCGAAAACACCGTGTCGAACCCTTCAAGCCGCGCAGGCAAGTCTTCCAGCGTGAATGGCAAGTGCCACGCCGGCAGGCCCGGCAGGTAGCGCTGCATGGCTTGAAACTGGCAAAAGAACAGCCAGTTGGGGTCCACGCCTATGACGCTGTCGGCGCCTGCCCCCAGCATTCGCCATTGGTAATAGCCGTTGCCGCAGCCGACGTCCAGAACGCGCTTGCCTTTCAGATCAAGGTGGGGCGAGACCCGCGACCATTTCCAGTCTGAGCGCCACTCGGTGTCAACATGAACGCCGAACACCTCGAACGGACCTTTGCGCCACGGCGATAGGCCCATGAGGGCGGCGCGGGTCTGCGCCCGAGTGACGTCATCACAGTCGTCGGCTTCAAGCACGAAATCGTCCTTGAGCTCGACGCGGCTAGGTGTCAGGTCTGGCAGGGCATTCAGCGCACCTTGCCAGCGCTCCAGGTCGCCGTGACCCTTTTCCATTTTCGCATCGAGTTGCGCCTGCAGGCCTTGGGCCCACGCATACAGGGGAGTGCCCGCCAAACGGCGGACCAGAGGAGCGAGATCGATCATGGCAAGGCAATCAACGAGGCAAAGTTAAGGCACTGGAACCAGGGAACGACTTTAGTGAAGCCGGCGGCCAGCAGACGCTCGCGGTGTTGCTCAAGGCTGTCGGGCTTCATCACGTTTTCGATGGCGCTGCGCTTTTGCGCAATTTCCAGTTCGCTGTAGCCGTTCGCGCGTTTGAAGGCAACGTGCAGGTCAGCAAGCAGCGCGTGCTCCTGGTCGTCATCAAAGCGCAGCTTCTCCGACAGGATCAACGCGCCCCCAGGCAGCAATGACCGGTGAATTCGGGTCAGCAACGCGAGGCGTTGCTCGGGAGCGATGAATTGCAGGGTGAAGTTCAGCGCGACGACGGAGGCCGGCTGAAACTCAAGGCTCAGGATGTCGCCGTCGATGACCTCCACCGGCAACAATTCCTGATACATCGAATCTTGCGCGTTGAGGTATTCCCGGCAGCGCTCGACCATGGCCGATGAGTTGTCGATGGCAACCACCCGGCAGGCTTCGGTGCGCACATGCCGGCGCAGCGCCTGGGTGACCGCGCCCAGAGAGCTGCCCAGGTCATACAGCACGCTGTTGGGCTGCGCAAACTGCGCCGCGAGCACGCCAAGGTTTTCAACGATGGTCGGGTAGCCTGGCACCGAGCGCTTGATCATGTCCGGGAATACCCGCACCACGTCTTCGTTGAAGGCGAAGTCGGGCACCTGCGGCAGCGGCTGGGCGAATAGGCGATCGGGTTCTGGGCTCACGGCAATTCCGGGGGACAGGCGAAAAGTGCGGCATTTTAGCCAATTGTCCCGCCTTGCCGAAACCTCATCTTGTCGTCGACGTCAATCCAGCCTATTTCACCGTGATGACGCAGTCGAAGGTACGCTCAGGGCGCACCTCAGGTGCCCACGGCTGCTGGTAAGTCATCATGAGATGTCCCTCGCCTGGATTGGCCGCCCGGTAACGCCAGACTGACTGACCGCCTTCGCCGACCAGCCCGACCTCTTTGGAGGCATTGAACACTTCAGGCCCAAGGCTGTTGAGTATGGATGGAGCGGGATTCTGCATCAGCCAGCGATACCCGGTCGTTGGATTGCTGGGCAGCATGAGTATCAACGTCTGGCCGGTTTGCAGGGTGAGCGGGCAGTCTGTCTGGTTGTCCAGGGACACGATGTGTTTCGGCGTCTGCGCGCAGGCAGCGAGGAAGCAAAGGCTGAGGGGGACGAGCAGGCGGGCAGGGGTCATAAAGGCTCCGGTCGTAGGCAACGTGAGGGGAGCATAACCGAAGATGTTGAAACCCGGCAGACACTTGGGGTGGGTGGATACCAGGCTAACCGGCGACCAGGTCGAATTCCGGGCTCGCGTCTGGACCGAATTGTAGGAGCGCCCCTGCCCGCGAAGACGTCGTCACCACCGACGCATATGCGTCAAATGAACCGTCCCCTTCGCGGGCAAGCGCGCTCCTACAGCTTTTGCACCACCTTGGCGTTGCATTGGCCGGTATTGCAGCTGCGCGGGCGTGCAGCTGCGGGTGAAGCGCTTTAGAACAATATCTTCGCGACGTCGGCAAAGCGTTTGGCGAAATGCGCGGTGATGCCTTCCTTGAGGTAATCGGGCAACTCCTCGAAGTTGCCGCGGTTGGCTTCAGGCAGGATCAGCTCGTAAATCTTCTGCCGGCGAGCAGCGATGACTTTTTCCCGCACGCCGCCGATAGGCAGGACATGCCCGGTCAACGTCAGTTCGCCGGTCATGGCCACGCCCTTTTTCGGCGCCTGGTTGCGCGCCAGCGAGAGCAATGCGCTGGCCATGGTCACTCCCGCGCTTGGGCCGTCTTTCGGCGTCGCGCCTTCAGGCACGTGCAGGTGCACAAACGCTTCGTCGAAGAAGGTTTTGTCGCCGCCGAATTTGGACAGGTTGGAGCTGACGTAGCTGTAGGCAATTTCCGCAGACTCCTTCATCACATCACCCAGTTGCCCGGTGAGTTTGAAGCCGCGGTTGAGCGTGTGTATGCGCGTCGCTTCAATCGGCAGTGTCGCACCGCCCATGCTGGTCCAGGCCAGCCCGGTGATGACGCCGGTACCCGACAGCACTTGCTCGTTGCGGAATACGGCCATGCCCAGCGAAGCTTCCAGCTCTTTCGGGCCGATCTTGACCACGGTGTCCGGGTTGTCCAGCAAGTTGACCACAGCCTTGCGCACAATTTTGCCCAGCTGCTTCTCCAGCTGTCGCACACCGGCTTCGCGGGCATACCCCTCAATGACCGCGCGCAGTGCGCTGTCGCTGATGGTCAGGCTGGTTTTCGAAACGCCCGCCTTGGCCAACTGCTTGGGCCACAGATGGCGCTTGGCAATGGCCAGCTTTTCTTCGGTGATGTAACCCGACAGACGAATCACTTCCATACGGTCCAGCAACGGGCCGGGGATCGAGTCCAGCGTGTTCGCGGTGCAGATGAACAGCACCTTCGACAGGTCCAGACGCAGATCAAGGTAGTGGTCGAGGAATTCGACGTTCTGCTCCGGGTCCAGCGTCTCAAGCAGCGCGGAAGCCGGGTCGCCCTGGAAGCTCTGGCCCATCTTGTCGATCTCGTCGAGCATGATGACCGGGTTCATCACCTCCATGTCCTTCAACGCCTGCACCAGTTTGCCCGGCTGAGCGCCGATGTAGGTGCGGCGATGGCCCTTGATCTCGGCCTCGTCACGCATGCCGCCGACGCTGAAACGGTAGAACGGCCGTCCGAGGGATTCGGCGATCGACTTGCCCACGCTGGTTTTACCCACGCCCGGCGGCCCGACCAGCAGCACGATGGACCCGGAGATTTCGCCCTTGTAGGCGCCGACGGCGAGGAACTCGAGAATGCGGCTCTTGATGTCGTCGAGACCCGCGTGATGCTGATCAAGGACTTTGCGCGCGTGCTTCAAATCGAGCTTGTCTTCGCCGTACACGCCCCAGGGTACCGAGCTTGCCCAGTCCAGATAGTTGCGGGTGACCGCGTATTCCGGCGAGCCGGTTTCCAGCACCGAGAGCTTGTTGATCTCTTCGTCGATGCGCTTGCGCGCCTGTGGCGGCAAGGTCTTGCCCACCAGGCGCTCCTCGAATTGTTCGATGTCGGCGCTGCGATCGTCCTTGGTAAGCCCCAGCTCTTGCTGGATGACCTTGAGCTGTTCCTTGAGGAAGAACTCGCGCTGATGCTCACCGATCTTGCGGTTCACCTCGGCGGAAATCTCTTTCTGCAGGCGCGCAACTTCCACTTCCTTGCGCAGCATCGGCAGGACTTTTTCCATGCGCTTGAGCACGGGCACGCAATCAAGCACCTGCTGCAACTCGACGCCGGTGGCGGAGGTCAGGGCGGCAGCGAAATCGGTCAGCGGCGAGGGATCGTTTGGGCTGAAGCGGTTGAGGTAGTTCTTCAGCTCCTCGCTGTACAGCGGGTTAAGCGGCAGCAGCTCCTTGATCGCGTTGATCAGCGCCATGCCGTAGGCCTTGACCTCGTCGGTCGGCTCATTGGGCTGGTGCGGGTATTCGACCTCCACCAGAAACGGCGGACGGTGGTGCTTGAGCCAGGTCTTGATACGCACGCGGCTCAGGCCCTGGGCAACGAACTGCAGCTTGCCGTTTTCACGGCTGGCGTGGTGCACCTTGACCAGCGTGCCGTATTCCGGCAACGCCTTGGTATCGAAATGACGCGGATCGTCAGGCGGGGTGTCCATGAAAAACAGGGCCAGCGAGTGATGATCAGACTTGCTCACCAGCTCCAGGGTCTCGGCCCACGGCTCCTCATTGACGATTACCGGCAGCACTTGCGCGGGGAAGAAAGGGCGATTGTGAATCGGGATGATGTAGACCTGATCGGGCAGGTTCTGGCCGGGCAGTGCGAGGCTCTTTCTGTCCGAACCGAACACTTCGTGCTCGTGATCGTCGTCCGGATGCGGCTGGTTGTCGTCGGATTGCTGGTCGCTCATGGGGCACCTGCATAAATGGAGATGAGCCTTAGATGGGGCGAATGGACTCAGGTTTCAATAGCAACGGTCGATAGCAATGACTGAAGGGTGGATATCAAACCCTGTGGAGCGCACTGCCGCCCCGGAGATCTGGTGGGGTAATGGCCGTGTGCTTCCACAGAATGCTCGTCTGAAATCGCAGACTGCCGATCCACGCGCTACGCTGAAAATCATTGCCTAAGCTGGCTCTGCCGGCCACGCCGTTCTGGAACACCCGTTATGCGCCGACTTGCTGTTTCATTGTTGCTGATTGTGACCGCTCTGCAGGGCACCTTTGCCAGTGCGGCAACCTTGACGGCCGAGTTTGTCGATGCCCGGGGTAAACCGCTTGCCGACGCAGTCCTGACCCTGCGTGGCGGTGCCCAACCGGCTGCCGGCGAGCTGAAGGCCGACATGGACCAACGCAATCAGCAGTTTGCACCGCGCGTGCTGGCGGTACGCAGCGGTACCCAGATCCGCTTCCCCAACAGCGACCAAATTCGCCATCAGGTGTATTCCTTCTCGACGCCCAAGCGATTCGAGCTGCGGCTCTATGGCGGCACGCCTTCGGACCCTGTGCTGTTCGACAAGCCAGGCGTGGTGGTGCTCGGCTGCAACGTCCATGACTGGATGCTCGGCTATGTGTACGTCACCGATGATGGCTGGTTCGGGGTCAGCGATGCCAAGGGCACGCTGACCCTCGACCAAGTGCCGGCCGGTCATTACGCGGTCACCCTTTGGCACCCGCAAGCGCCGGACATGCAGCCCGTTTCCGGCGGCGATATCGATATCCCGGCTGGAGGGCTCAGGCAGCGTTTCAGCATAGCCGTACAGCCCAATGCTGACGCCGCACCTGCCGCGCCACCGTCCAGCGCGTTTGGCGATGCCTTCCATAAAGCGGCCCACGAATGAAGGTACGCCTCAGCTTCCAGGCGCGGATTGCCAGCGTGTTGATCATGCTGCTATTGATCGTGGTCTTCGCCGTGTTCCTGGCCGTCAAGGCCGCGACTCAGGATGCCGTGCGCAAACAGGCGCAGGCGCAGCTGGAAGTGGGCACCCGGGTATTTGAAGGCTTGCTGGAAATGCGCGGCAAGCGGCTGCGCGACGCCGTGCAATTGCTGTCGACCGATTTCGGTTTTCGCGACGCGGTGGCCTCGGCGGATTCAGCCACCATTCGCTCGGTGCTGCTTAACCACGGCGCCAGAATCAACGCCAGCGACATGTTTTTGCTGGGCATGGACGGCACGGTGATGGCCAGCACCGTGGCGCAGATTCCCGAGGGTTCACCCTTCCCCTATATCCAGGCATTGCGCGATCTCAAGGGCAAGAATCAATCGATGCTGATTGTGCCGTTGCAAGGCCAGCCGCATCTGCTGGTGGAAAGCGCCGTGATGGCACCGCTGCCGATTGCCCGTGTGGTGATGGGGTTCAGCATGGACGGCGATCTGGCACAGGAGCTGCGTTCTTTAAGCGGTTTGCAGGTGTCTTTTCTGTCGATCGTGCACCAGCAGCCCGGGCAAATGATCAGCACCCAGCCCGACCCGCTGTTCGACAGCCTGCGCAGCGTGATGATGAATCCGCCCGGCGACGAAGCGCAGATGACCGAGCATCAGAACCAGAGCTTCTTGAGCAAGACGCTGCGGCTGGGCAGTGTCAGCGACAGCGATGGCGAAGTTGTAGCCCTGTTGCAAAGCCCGCTTGACCAGGCCATGCAAGCCTTTGCGCCGCTGGACAAGACGCTGTTCTGGATCACCGTCGTGGCCTTGGCCGGTTCGCTGCTCGGCACGTTGTTGCTGGCGCGCAGCCTGTCGCGGCCAGTAAGTGCCCTCGCCAACGCCGCCCGACGTATCGGCGAAGGGGATTACACCACCCCGGTGGTGATGGAGCGCAGCGACGAACTGGGCTTGCTCGCCGGCGCGATCAACCTGATGCAAAGCGGCATCGCCGAGCGCGAGGTGCAGCTGGCGCACAACGCCTTGCACGACCCGCTGACTGGTCTGCCCAATCGAGCGCTGGTCATGGAACGCCTGGGCAGTGCGGTGAGTTCTCAGCGGCCGGTCGCTCTGCTCTATCTGGGTATCGACAACTTTCGTGGCATCAGCAGCAGCATCGGCCTGGAAGGCGTAGAGCAATTGCTGCGTCTGATCAGCGAGCAACTCAAACTACCGCTACGCCCCGGGGACACGGTGGCGCGGTTGTCCGATAACGAATTTTTGCTGCTGGTGCATAACGCTGAAACCGACAGTGCCGTCGCGGTGGCTGACCGATTGCAGCGATTGCTGGTCAAGCCCCAGCGCATTGGCGAGCAAGACATCGCGATGGATGCCTGCATTGGCATCGCCGCTTACCCGGCCGATGGCGACTCGGCCGCTGAACTGCTCAGGCGAGCGTCCATTGCGCGTCAGGATGCGTCGCAGCTGCCGGGTCGTCTGCAGGTCTACGTAGAAGGCCGGGACGTCGCCCATCAGCGGCAGATCAGCCTGATCCGCGACTTGCGCCAAGCGCCGCGCAATGGCGAACTGGCTCTGCATTACCAACCCAAACTGGATATTCGCAACGGCCGGGTGACTCAGGCCGAAGCCTTGCTGCGCTGGCAGCACCCGCAATTCGGTTCTGTCTCGCCGGCGGAATTCATCGTGCTCGCAGAGCGTACCGGCAGCATTCAGTTGCTTACCAATTGGGTCATCGAGGAAGCGCTGCGCCAGCTGGCTGAATGGGCCCGGCGTGGCTTGGTGTTGCAGCTGTCGGTAAACATCTCGGCCGACGATCTGGTTGACAGCAATCTGGCTGACCGCGTCTCGGCGCTGCTCAAGCTGCACCGTGTCCCGGCGGAACAACTGATTTTTGAAATTACCGAGAGCGCGATCATGCGCGAGCCCGAGCAATCGCTGAAGGTTTTGAACCGGTTGCGCGAATTCGGCATCAGCCTGTCGGTGGATGATTTCGGGACCGGTTATTCCTCGCTGGCGCACCTCAAGCGGCTGCCGGTACAGGAACTGAAAATCGACCAGTCATTTGTGCGCGATCTGGATGAAACCAGCGAAGACGCCGTCATTGTGCGTTCGACCATCGAGATGAGCCACAACCTGGGCCTGAAGGTGGTGGCCGAAGGCGTCGAGTACGAACACAGCCTGCGCTTGCTGGAGCACTGGCAGTGCGACACCGCACAAGGCTACCTGATCAGCCGACCGCTGAATGCGGTCGCATTCGAAGCATGGATCGCACGCTCACAGCTTCCACCTCGCATGACGATGCACTGATGCTCATGGAGTCACGATGGTTCACGGACTAAAGGCGCGTCGCCTCTCGACGTATCTGAACCCCCTGTTGTTGGCCAGCCTGGTCGGGGGCGGCGCAACGCTGACGGCACCCGCAGCCGAAGCCGAGCAAGGCCGTCTGATAGCCACCGGCGGTGCCAGCAGCATCGAAGGCGGCGCGGGCGGCGGGATCATTCCGTGGGCCGTACTGGCCGGGTATGGCGAGCAGGGCGAATGGGGCGGCAGCGCGTTCGCCACCCACGTCGATTTGCCGGATTACACGCTGGACGTCGTCGGTGCTGCCGCGTCGTACGGCAATCGCGTAGAGATTTCCTACGCTCACCAGCGCTTTGACTTGGGTTCTCTGGTGAGCAAGCTGAGCCTTCCCGAAGACAATCTCACCCAGGACATTTTTGGCGTGAAGGTGCGTCTGTTCGGCGACCTCATCTACGACCAGCTGCCGCAGGTGTCGGCTGGGCTGGAATACAAGCACCAGAATGACTTTCTCATCCCCAGTCTGGTAGGCGCCAAGCGCGACTCGGACGTCGAGGGTTACCTGACTGCAAGCCGTTTGTTCATGGGCGCAGCCTTCGGCTATAACGTGGTGGTCAACGCCGGTCTGCGTTACAGCCGCGCCAACGAAACCGGCTTGATGGGCTTCGGTGGCGACCGGCGTGACACCCGCAGCGTGCTGAAAGAAGGCGGCGCCGCCATCTTGTTCAATCCCCATTGGGCCGTGGGCATGGACTACCGCGAGAAGCCCGACAATCTGTCGTTCGCCGGGGAAAGCGACTGGGCGGATTTCTTCGTCGGCTGGTTCCCCAACAAGCACGTCTCCGTGGTGCTGGCGTACGCGAAACTCGGCGAAATCGCCACGCTGGACAACCAGAACGGCACGTACCTTTCGCTGCAGGGGAGCTTCTGATGGGGCGGTCTTTGTGGCTCATCCTCGCGTTCAGTCTCTCGTTACTGGCCGGCTGTGCCCAACAGCCACCCAAGGATGACAGCATTTATCAGGACCTCGGTCAGCGTGAGGGCATCCAGAAAATCGTCGAAGGCATGCTGCTCCGTGTGGCAAAAGATGACCGTATCTACAAGTACTTCGCCAAGGTCGACATCGTCCGGGTGCGCGACAAGCTGGTGGAGAAGTTTTGCGCTGATGCGGGCGGGCCTTGCACGTACACCGGCGACAGCCTGGCTGAGGCGCACAAAGGCATGCACCTGAGCCGCAGTGATTTCAATGCGCTGGTCGAAAACCTGATCGATTCGATGAATGAGCAGCACATTCCCGTCACGACGCAAAATCGCTTTATCGCCCGGCTGGCCCCACAGCGCGGTGAGGTGATCGAGAAGTAGCCATTCGCTGCACGGGTCCTGCATGGGCTTGGCAGTCATAAAAAAGGCGGTCATCTTCCGATGACCGCCTTTCGTGTTACTGCAGCGGAGCAATCAGTCCGGCAGCTTGTAGGCGATGACGTAATCGCCCTGTTTGGTGCCCAGTGAGCCATGACCGCCGGCAACGACCAGCACGTATTGCTTGCCGTCCTTGCCGGTGTACGTCATCGGCGTGGTCTGTGCGCCTGCAGGCAGACGGCCTTCCCACAGTTGCTTGCCATTACGTACGTCGTAGGCGCGCAGGTACTGGTCCAGCGTTGCGCTGAGGAACGACACGCCGCTGGCGGTGATGAACGTACCGCCCAGGCTTGGCACGCCCATGGTCAGCGGGATCGGAACCGGCGAGCTGTCGCGCACGGTGCCGTTTTTGTGTTTCCAAATGGTCTGGTGGGTGGTCAGATCGACCGCCGCCACGTAACCCCAGGCCGGTGCCTGGCAAGGCAGGCCCATCGGCGACAGGAGCGCTTCAAGAATCACACCGTACGGTGCGCCTTTGTTCGGTTGCACGCCTTCGGTTTCGCTCTTGCGGCCCGGGCCGCCTTCGACTTCGGCTGCCGGCACCAGCTTGGAGCGGAACGCCATGTAGCTCGGGTTCACGAAAGCAATCTGACGCACCGGGTCGACCGAAATGCCGCCCCAGTCAAACACGCCGAAGTTGCCTGGATAGACCAGCGAGCCTTGCAGCGAAGGCGGTGTGAACGGGCCTTCGTAGCGCAGCGATTTGAAATCGATTCGGCACAGCATCTGGTCAAACGGCGTGACGCCCCACATGTCGCGCTCTTTCAGCGGTGGCGGCATGAAGTTCAGGTCGGATTTGGGTTGGGTCGGCGAAGTGTGATCGCCCGCCACCGCGCCCTGCGGAACAGGAATTTCGTTGATCGGCACGATGGGCTGACCGTTGCTGCGGTCCAGCACATAGACGCTGCCTTGCTTGGTCGAGGCCAGCACGGCCGGCTTCACGCCGTCAGCGGTTTTCATGTCCATGAGCGTTGGCTGACCGCCGACGTCCATGTCCCACAGGTCATGATGAGTGAACTGGAAATTCCATTTCACGTGACCAGTGGCGATGTCCAGCGCGACCAGGCCGGCACTGAATTTCTCCGACGCCTCGGTGCGGTTGCCGCCCCACTGGTCAGGCATCTGGTTGCCCATTGGCAGGTAGAGCATGCCCAGCTTCTCATCGACACTGAACATCGACCACATGTTGGGCGAGTTGCGGGTGTAAGTCTTGCCCTCGGCAAGCGGCGTGGTGTCGTCCGGGTTGCCGCTGTCCCAGTTCCAGACCAGACGGCCGGTGTGCACGTCAAACGCGCGGATGACGCCCGAAGGTTCGTCAACGGAGACGTTGTCGGTAACGTGCCCGCCAATGACCACGAGGTCTTTGGTCACCGCCGGTGGCGATGTGGAGTAGTAACCGCCCGGTGCGTACGTGCCGATGTTGGCGCTCAGGTCGATCGAGCCGTGGTCGCCAAAGTCTTCGCACATCTTGCCGGTGTCGGCGTTCAGCGCAATCAAACGGGTGTCGGCAGTCGGCAGGAAGATACGGCGCGGGCAGGCATTGGCTGCGCTGGCAGGCGCTGTAGCGGCCGGGCTTTGCGCAGGTGCGCCAGCATCAGTGGCTGCGGCGTAGGCGGCGTCATCGTGATACGACACACCACGGCAGGTCATGTGCGCCCAACCCTTGAAGTTGGCTGCTTTACCGCTGCTGATCTTCGGATCGAAACGCCAGATTTCCTTGCCGGTGTCCGGATCCAGTGCGATCACCTGGCTGTGCGGCGTGCAGACATAGAGCATGCCGTTGACTTTCAGCGGGGTGTTTTCGGCCGTGGTTTCACCCGGGTCGTTCGGGCCGGGAATGTCACCGGTGCGGTAAGTCCACGCCGGCACCAGCTTGCTGACGTTGTCCGGGGTGATCTGCGACAGCGGCGAGTAGCGATCGCCGAACGCCGTGCGGCCGTAGGACTGCCAGTCACCGTCCGGCATGGCCGGGGCAGCGCTGGTGGTGCCAGCGGTTTCGCGGTCCAGCTCACCCTTGATTTCACCGGGGTGGGTGAACTGGCTGGCCAGCGCGGCGATGCCGGCGATGATGACCGCAGCACTCAGCGCGCGGGTGCCGGCATCGCCTGTCTGGCCACGCATGTCCGGACGGCGGAACCAGGGCAGCAGCATCACGATGCCCAGTGCAAACCAGAGCGCCAGACGCGGCACCAGTTGCCACCAATCCAGGCCCACTTCCCACAGGGCCCAGACGGTGCTGGCGAACAGCACCAGTGCGTACAGACCGAACGCCGCGCGGCGCCCCATCAACAGCAGTACGCCGGTGATGGCAAAACCGACGCCTGCCAGCACGTAATAAAGCGACCCGCCGAGCGTGAGCAGTTTGACGCCCCCGACCAGCAGGATCAGGCCCATTATCAGAATCACCAGCCCGAGCAAACTCGGCAGCAGGCGACCCTTACCCAAAGCACCCTCAGTGCTCATAGTGTCTTACTCCGTAACGATGTGGTGGTTAACGCGTGTTGGCTCAGGGGCGCAGCGGTGTCGGCCGTGCCCTTGTGCCAGTGTCTTGATGGGGTGAAGCGTGATCGGCCGCCGAGCGAGGCAGGCCGATCAGAGCCTGGATGACTGAAGCCCGGCGGATCAGAAGGAAGACTGCACCTTCAGTCCGGCGACCAGTGCGTCATCGACCTGATTCACGCCACCGGGATGACGAATGAACTGCAGGTTCGGGCGCACGGTGAGCCACTTGGCAACGTGCACGCCGTAGTACACCTCGGCGTTGTATTCGGTGTCCTGGACCGGCAGGAACGCAGGATCGTTGTAGTCAGACAGGCCCTCGGCCTGATTGCGCAGGTTGAGGTTCTTGCGATACGCCGGGTTGACGTGGATGCGGCTGATGCCCACGCCGATGTCATCCTCGGGGCGTGCATCGAACGGGCCCTTGTACGTCGCGCCAAGGGCAACGAAGTTGTCGATCATGTTGGTTTTCTTGTCATGCAGCGTGCCGTTGGCGAACAGGCTCAGGCCGCGGCTGTTGTCGCTGGCCTGGCGGGTGACTTGCTGGCGCAGAGTCAGCCACATGCCGTGTTTGCTGGAGGAGGGCGCGTAGTCGTCACCGCTCAATGCGGCATAGCGGCCGTTGCTGTCTTTGTAGACATCGCTGCTGTCGGCGGTGCTGTAGTAATAGCCGGCACGGTACTCGCCCGGCAGGCCATTGACCTTCGGCGACCACACCACTTCGACGGGCAGTACCGCGCCTTGGGTGCCACTGCCGCTGAGCTTGAAGGCGTTGTCGTTTTCCAGGTTCGACGGGTTTTGTTCGAACGCTCCGATCTGTACGAACAGTTCCGGGTTGAGCTGGTATTTGACGCGCATCGCCCATTGGCTGATCGGCCAGTTGTACCAGATACCACCGCCCCAGTTGCCCACCTGAGAACCGCACAGCGCCAGGTTCTGAAAGTCGCACGGGAAGGTGTTGAAATCTTCGCCCTCGTTGAATCGGCCGACTTTGACGCTGAGGGCCTGATCGAGGAATTTCTGCTGATACCAGAGATCGGTCAGGCGCGTGACGCTGCCTCGGCCCCAGACTTCCTGAGAGGACGAAATGGTGCCGCTGCGCGGATCGCCCACTCGGTCGTTGCTGATGTTGTCGCCGTTGCGGTTGGTCAGGGTCAGCTGAAACTCGGCGTCCTGCCAGCCCAGAATCTTCTGCAGGTCCATGTGGGCACCCAGGGCGAACTGGTCGCTGTAGCGGGTTGCCTTGTCATGGTTGTAACCGCCGTGCAGGTTGGACCCGACCTCGACGACCGAATCGAGTTTGAAGTCGTAGCCCTGTTCAGACAGCTCACCGCGCTTGCCGCTCCAATCCCCCAGCATCCATGGCGAAGCGCTGTCGAACGCAGACGCGGCACCCGCGCTGGTCGCGATTCCGAGCATCGCAAAACCGAGGGCGCTGGCACGGCGGAGGGCACGAGAGGATGGGGAGGTCGAATAGTCAGGATGGCTGGACATAAGGCGTAAGGTCTTTTTGAGTTATTCGTGAGCAATCGGCAAGCCGCTCGCGACGCTTGCAGGAGCCTGTTGCGGGGCTTCAACAACGACGAGTTAAACGGTTCAGCGTTTAGGGCGGCGATGATAGGACGCTAACGATTTTTTAAAAAGTCGAATTTGCGACATGGATCGTTGCCATTGGCGTAACAGTACGGCCAGCGTCAGGCAGCGCTATCTCTTTGGTGGGGTATGAGGTTGCCGATTTTGCCGTGCGTTTTGAATGTGCGGATTCTTGTCTGCAGGGCATTAATCGGCGTTTAAGAGCGCAAGAAGGCGGTGTAGGACGTGGACGGCCTGGAGGGCAGAAGCGGACCTTGGGTCCGCGAGATGACGCGTTAAATATCAGTGCCGTTCGGTGGGCTGGGTTTGGCCAGCCACCGAATGGCTTGTTTGCGCTGCACATGCGCGCAGAGCAAATCAGCGCAGCGATTAAAAGGTGGTGCGCAGGCCCACTTCAACGCTGCGGCCTTGGGCCGGTGCGATGTCACGCAGGATCGAGCTGGCGTAGCGCACGGTTTGATTGGTCAGGTTCTCGCCCGTGACGAATGCCAGCCACTGACTCCCGCCAACGTTGAAGGTATAACCCGCGCTGGCGCCGAGTGTGGTGTAGCCGTCGGTACCCGTTTCGTTATCGGGCACACGCCCCTGAGAGGCAGCGTGTTCGACATCGATACGCGCTTGCCACCTGTCCAGCTCCCACAGCAATCCGCTGTTCAATCGCAGCGGGGCAATGCGCGGCAGGGCTTCTCCGGTATCGAGGTTCGTAGCGCGGGTGTAATCGCCGGACAGCTCCAACGCCAGGCTGCCGTAACGGCTTTCCCCCAGTTTCCAGTGGTCTTGTGCTTCAAACCCGGCAAACCGGGCACGCACCCCCGAGTAGGTGTATTCGGGGATGCCGTCGGCATCGTCTTCGCCGTCGTCGTTCAATGTACGACCGCTGCCCAACAAGCCGATGTAGTTGGAGAACCGGCTATAGAACACGCCAAAACTGCCTTTGTGCGTGCCGTTGTCAAAGCGCAGCGCCAGGTCACTGGAGACGGCTTTCTCTTTCGACAAGCCAGCATCACCGACTTCGTACGTGCCGGTGGCGACGTGGGCGCCATTGGCGTAGAGCTCGTAAAACGTCGGCGCGCGTTCGGTATAGCCGAGCGTGGCTGCGAGCGACCAGACGGGCGTGAGCGTATATACCGCCCCGGACGAAACGCTGCCCGCCGTGAAACTGTTTGAGCCTTTGGCATTGGCGAAGCGATCGTTGCCTTTGTCGTCAGGATCCACCGTGGTGTGCTCGATCCGGCCGCCCAGGCTTAGCTTCAGGCGCTCGGTCGCCTGGAGTTCTTCCAGGATGAAGAGGGCGCCGCTGTCGGTGTCGGTCTGCGGCACGAAGGCTTCTTCGCCCAGCGCCGAAAACTCACTGCGCGTGACCTGGGCGCCGACGATCCCTTCAAGCGGGCCAATCGGTTGGTGCCGCGCTTCGACGCGTGCCTCGTAACCCTTGTTCTTGAACGTGGTGCCGACTTCGCCGTCTTCGATCTCCATGTGCTTGTAGTCGGTGTAGCCGGCGTCGAGCTTGACCGAGGTGAACGGCCCCGAGAGGTTGCGCATTTCGGAGGCGAACGCGTAGTGATCCTGCTGCATGCGGATGCGCACGCCCTGCTCGGCGGGCGAACCATAATTGGAGTCGTAGTTGCTGTAGGAAAGCCCTGCGTAACCATCGTCCCACGTGTACGAACCGCCGACGGCGCCGCCGTCCTGTCGCCCATCGCTGTTGCCGAGGCGGTGCTTTTTGTCGCCATCTTCCGGGTTGCGTGCACGCTCGTCAGCGGTGCGGGCGAAGCCCGGAATCTTCAGGTCATTGAACTCACGGGCATTGGCATCCAGGTGCAAGGCGAAAGTGCCGTTGCCCGCTTCCAGCTTCCCGGCGCTGCTGCGCGTGGTGTCGGCCCCGCCGTAGCGCAGTTCGCCCGCACCGTGGATGCCCTCGATGGCTTCGATGGGGATGCGATTATCGAAGGTGTTGACCACGCCGCCGATGGCGCTGCCGCCGTAGAGCAACGCGGCGGGCCCGCGAACGATCTCGATGCGCTCAACATTGACCGGGTCCAGTGGTACGGCGTGATCGTAGGAAAGCGATGAAGCGTCCAGCGCGCCAACACCGTTGCGCAACAGACGAATCCGGTCACCATCCAGCCCCCTGATAATCGGGCGGCTCGCACCCGGCCCGAAGTAAGACGAGGAGACGCCGGGCTGCTTGTTCAACGTCTCGCCCAGGCTGCCTTTTTGCTGCAGGGTCAGCGCGTCGCCGGTCAGCACTGTGCTGGGCGAGGCCAATTGATCGCTGCCAAGCGGATTGGCGGTGATGGTTTGCTGTTCAAGCTCTATCGCGTAGGCCGGCGAGGTGAACAGCAATGCAGCCGCGAGGGGCTTCAAGCGCCACGGTCGGGGTTGGGTTTGACGGGACATGCAGCACTTCCTTGAGGATTTAAAATGCAGAGCATGTAATTGTTATAACGTAACAAAATAAAAGCAATCTTTTTGCTGCAACACGTTGACTGCCCCTGCAGCCCTTCACACCCTTCATCGCGTCCGTTATGGTGCGCAGCTCGCTCAACTGTCCCGTCAATCCGCGTCCACAGGCCTGTCATGACCACACCCGATAACAATCCCCTGCACGGCGTAACCCTGGAGCAGATTCTCATTGCGCTGGTCGAGCATTACGAGTGGACCGGCCTCGCCGAGCGGATTGACATTCGCTGCTTTAAAAGCGATCCGAGTATCAAATCCAGCCTGACGTTCTTGCGCAAGACGCCTTGGGCGCGTGAGAAGGTCGAAGCGTTGTACATCAAACTCGCGCGCACCAAGCGACCGTGAGGCCATTCGCCGGTCATCCGGGATCTGATTGAAATGCCCAGTGCACCGTTGGATACGTTTAAAGGCCGGCGCGGCTTCGTAACCATCGCCGCTTGCCTGGGCTGGTTCGGGCTCGCGGTGCAGCTGTACCTGATTCTGTGGGGGCGATGGGTCGACGGCGCCAGTCTTCTCGGCGGGCTGGTGCGCTTTTGCAGCTTCTTCACGGTGGTGACGAACACGCTGGTGGCGGTGGCGCTGAGTTGCGCGATCAGTGAGCGAGACTCGGCCGGGTATCGGTTTTTTCGATCCCCGGCGGTATGCGCCGGGATCACCACCAGCATCGTGTTGGTGAGCCTGGCTTACAACCTGCTGCTGCGCCATTTGTGGACGCCGCAAGGATGGCAGTGGATCGCTGACGAGTTACTGCACGACATCATGCCGGCGCTGTTTGTGGCCTATTGGTTGTTCTTCTTGCCCAAAGGCATGGTAAGCGTGCGCCATGTGTTGCTGTGGACGCTGTATCCCATCGTCTACTTCGGCTATCTGCTGCTGCGCGGGAACGCCTTTGGCGATTACCTTTATCCGTTTCTGGACATCGGCACCCTGGGCTTCGTCAAAGCGATGACCAATGCGCTGGGCGTGCTGGCAGGGTTTGTGGGCGTCGGGCTCATCGTCTTCCTGATCGACAGGGCATTTGGGCGCAAAGCGCATTCGTAGGCCTGATAGCTGACCCGCTTTCCGTCGAAAAATACTGCTGCCTCCACACCACAAGATGACTGCAGGAGCCGGCTTACTGGCGAAGGCGGTAAGTCAGGCAAATAGCGGCAGTTGTAGCGGATATGCCGGCCTCTTCGCGGGCAAGCGCGCTCCTACAGTTTGATGCGTTTGCCCATGATTTTTCGGACTCTTGCCGAGATCAAACTGTAGGAGCCGGCTTGCTGGCGAAGGCTGCGGATCAGGCAAATGTGCGGCATTTGTAGCGGATATGCCGGCCTCTTCGCGGGCAAGCGCGCTCCTACAGTTTGATGCGATCGCCCATGATTTTCGGACTGTTGCCAAGATCAAACTGTAGGAGCCGGCTTGCTGGCGAACGCGGTAAGTCAGGCAAAGATGCGGCAGTTTTAGCGGAAATCCCGGCCTTTTCGCAGTCAAGCGCGCTCCTACAGGCCGTCATCGTTATCCCCGGAATTTCCTCTTACCGGCACATCATTCCTCGTCCGTACCGTCTGCGCGCCAGTAGCCGGCGGCTTTGATCGTCGCTTCGTCCAGCTTGAATTCATCGAGCAGCACGCGCCGAAGCTTGCGCGAGAGGGAGGATTCAGTTGCGACCCAGGCATAGAGATCGCCTGCCGGCAGATTTAGCTGGCGCGTGACTTCAAGCAAGTCCTGCTCGCCGCGCACCACCCAGATCACTTCCACCTGCGCCTGGCTGTGCAGCGTCTGACGCTCGGCCGCGTTGTCTATTTCAACCACCACCAGCGCCTTGCGATTGGCCGGTAACGCTTCCAGCCGTCGACCGATGGCGGGCAGGGCGGTTTCGTCGCCGATCAGCAGATAACTGTCGAACATGTCGGGCACGATCATTGAGCCGCGAGGGCCGGCAATATTCAGCGTCTGCCCGGCTTCGGCCTGTGCCGCCCAGGTTGCCGCCGGCCCGTCGCCATGCAGGACGAAATCGATGTCCAGTTCGCCGGTTTGGGGATCGTAGCGGCGAGGCGTGTAGTCGCGCATCGCCGGACGCGGACCTTCGCCGTTTCGCAGCGGCGCTTCACTGTCCAGCGCGACTTGTTCTTCGGGCGTGGTGGCGAATAACAGTTTGACGTGATCATCGGTCCCCAAGCTGATGAACCCGACCAGCTCCGGCCCATGCAGGGTGACCCGACGCATGCGCGGGGTGATGTCCGTCACCCTGAGCACTTGCAGCTTGCGGCGTTTGATCTCATGACTGACACGATGAATTCCGTGCGGTGCATTCATTCCGATTTCTCCGAAACAGCTTGTTGACCATCGACGATGGCTTTCGCCGTGTCGTTGAGCAGATCACGTACGCGCAGAATCTCTTCCGGGTTCCAACGGCCATGGTGCATTTGCAGCGCGTGACGCAGGTTGTGCACCGCCTCATGGATTTCCGGCGGGCGGTCGTGCCCGCGCAGCGAGCGCTTGCTGACCTCGATGCGCATTTTCACGCCATCCAGCGCGACAGCTTGTTCGGTCAGGAACTGCTGACCGGCAGGGGTGATGCGGTAGCGTTTCTTGCCGCCGTCGGCATCGCCCTGGATCAGCTCGCTTTCTTCCAGGAAGGTCAGGGTCGGATAAATCACGCCCGGGCTGGGGCTGTAGGCGCCGTCGAACAGCGCTTCTATCTGACGAATCAAGTCGTAGCCGTGGCAGGGCTGATCGGCGATCAATGCCAGCAGCATCAGTTTCAAATCGCCTGGCGCAAATACCCGTGGCCCTCGGCCGCCGCGTTCACGACCGGTGCGCTTTTCAAAACCGTCGCGGGCATCACCCGACTCGCCAAAATGCGGACCCGGATGAGGACGGTGGTGGGGATGATCATGTGGATGGTCTTTCATTTTTGCTGCCTCTGGTTACTCGTTAGATATACCTTAAGATATATCTTAAGATTCCCGCAAGACGCGATAAGACGAACGGCTCAGCCGGTTCCGCCTACAGAGAAGGGGTTAAAAGCGCGAGGCGACCTGGGAGGTGCCTGGCGCGTTGCATTGCGTGAAGGTCCCCGGCTGCAGGTAAGGATTGAGGATCGGCGCCATGCCCTTGAGGACTTGCACCGGAAGTGCGGAGGTGAACTTGAAGCTCTCGGCAGCGCGTCCCGGCACGTAAGCGGTCAGCGTGCCGTAATGGTTATCGCCGATGAAAAACACGAAAGTGGCGGTCCGGTTGATGGCCTTGGATGCCAGGATCCTCCCGCCGGTGCCGACACTTTCGATGCGGTTGTCGCCGGTGCCGGTTTTGCCGCCCATGGCCAGCACGCCGCCGTCCAGTGTTCTAAAGCTGCCGGAAACGCGTCTGGCGGTGCCGGCATCGACCACTTGCGAAAGCGCCTCGCGCATCGCTGCGGCGACTTCCGCCGGCATGACCCGTTTGCCCATGTCGGGGTTGTTGATCAGCCGCGTCTCGTATGGCGTGTTGGCGGCGAAGTGCAGGCTGTCGATCCGCAACACCGGCAGGCGAATGCCGTCGTTCTGGATGATGCCGATGAGTTCGGCCAGTGCAGCGGGCCGATCGCCAGAGCTGCCGATCGCGGTGGCCAGCGAGGGCACCAGATGATCAAACGGATAACCTACTTGCTGCCAGCGTTGGTGGATGTCCAGAAACGCTTCGATCTCCAGCATGGTCCGGATACGACTGTCGCGCGCACGCTTGTGCTGGCTCTTGAACAGCCAGCTGTAGACTTCCTGACGCTCGAAGCGGCTGGCGGCCACGGCATCCTTGAACTTGGCGTCCGGGTTTTGCAGCAGATAACCCACCAGCCACAGATCCAGCGGGTGGACGCGAGCCACATAGCCCTGATCGGGCAGGTCGAACTTGCCAGGGCCATACGCGTAATACAGTTCGTCCAGACGCTTTTCGGTCAGTGTCGTTTTGCTTTTTTCACCCGCCATGTGCGCCCGGATGAACGCGTTGAAAGCGCTTTGCGTCGCCTCAGGCAGCAAATACCGATGCACGGCGGCAAGCCGGCTCGCGGCAGGATGCACGCCGTCAAGAAACGTATCGAGCCGTTCCTGGGTGGATTTATTCTTGTAGCGTTTCCAGAAGCGCAGCAGGAACGATTTGCCCTCACGATCTGCGAACTCGGCCAGATACTCCTGACGTCTGGGATCGCTGTCGTCCTTGAGCAGCACGGCGCTGTTGTTGGGCCCCTGATACGTGGTGTAGCGCACCAGATCGCGCATCAGGCGTATGAACGGCAGGTTGATCGACTCGCGCAACGCTTCGCGAAGTGTCGGATTGCGCGCGTTGTCTTCCCGGCGAAAGTTGTTGAAATGATGCAGGCCGCCCCCGGTAAAGAAGCTCTCGGCGGGGCTGGCCGAATATTGGCGGTCCAGGGCGGCGGCAAGCATCTTCGAGAGATCCCGGTCGCTGTTCTGAACCAGGTACTCCAGCGCCCAGCGGCTGAGCTGGTCGGACGCCTCGACCGGCACTTTTCGCAGTGCGCTGACGGACTGATCGGCGTACCGGTCATGCAGTTCGGCAATGACCTGCAAATACGTCGTCATCACCCGCATCTTGGCGGTCGAGCCCAACTCCAGTTTACTGCCCTCGTTGATATCAAACGGCTGGTCGGTGCTGTCCGTCTGCACCCGAACCCGCGAGCCATCCGGGTCGCGCTCGAACAAGGTAAAGCTGTAGCGCACCGCCTGGGTGCTGGCGGGCGTCAACAGATGTTCGCCGATCAAACCCAACTGGCCAGCGACCGCCGGATCGGCAAGCCCTCGCAGGTATTGGCCGACGCTGACCTGCAGGTCGTTTTGCAAGGTGCTGGTCGCCGAGAGGTCGAGCCGGTCGAGGTCGTACAGTGATCGATTGAGCAGGTTGGACAAGCGCGTGCGCGCAACCGTGATGCCTTTATTGCTCTCCACAGGTTGCACGGTAGGTTGCTGCATCCAGTCGCGATAGGTCACTTTCGCCGCCAGCGCGGCGTTGGCCAGCGGCGGGTTAATCACGTTGTTTTGTGCGAGTACGCGCAGATGGCTGTCAGTCAATTCCGCCAGCTCGCTGCGCCCCTTTGCCAGAAAATGCGAAGGCCTGCGCTGTGCTATCACCAGAGACAAGACTTCGCGCAGCGCTAGTCCTTGTGCCGCAAGGGTTTTTTCGTCTGCTGCACTCGTGGCCAATAGTTGGTTGGTGCGATCAAAATCAGCGCCGTACCAGACCCGCAGGCCTTCGGCCATGCCGTGCACTTCGCCATGACCGGGCACGGCCGACAGCGGCACGCTGTTGAGATAATCGCGCACCACCCGCTGCCGAGCTTCAAGTGTCTGCTGCCCGGGTTGATAAGCGCGAACGCTGGCCGAGATCATCTGACGGATCTTTTCACTGCCCGACAACGTCAGGCCGTCCGGGGAGTGCCGGTATTTTTCCAGCTGCGTCGCCAGCGTGCTGCCACCCGCCGATTGCCCAGGCAGCCCCACCACTTTGGCAACCTGAGACAGCGCTGCTTTTACAAACCTTGGCCAGTCCACGGCCGGGTTCGCCAGCGGACGGCGGTCATCCAGCAGGTCGCGGTTCTCGATGAACAACAGGCTGTTGACCAGCACCGGCGGAATTGCGGCGAAGGTGGGGTACAACTGCTGGGGGTAGGTGTACTGATAAAGCGGTTCGGCGCGGCAATCGTAAATCGTCAGGCCGGATTGGATTTTTTCCTCATACGGCACGAAAAAGCCGCGTTTAACGTAGGCCAATAAATCGGGAGAGAATCGCGCCTGGGCACTGATCAGATAATCGCGCTTGAGCAGGCGCGGCAGAAACTCGTCCAGCGCCGAGTAGCCGAGACGTTTGTCGAAAGGCCCGTCGCCGGGGTAAACAATCGCCGCACTTGGCCCAGTCTCGACGCGGTAACTCAAGCCTTCAGCAAGTTGGCTGAAACCGCGCGCCTGCAATCGCGAGCTGCGCACCTCCGTCGACACCACAAAGCCCAGAATCACCGCCGCCCCAAGCACCGCCACCAGCAAGAACCGCCACACGTATCGGCGGGGGCGGGCATTGCCTGGCACTGATCCGTTCCCCTGACTGTCAGCCTTCACCGCAGCCTTTTTCGTATCGGAATGCCAAAAAGCGCCCATATCGTCAGCCCGGTCAAACCTGCACGTCGCACTTGGTAGAAGCGTAGACGCTGGTTAAGGGCGGGGAAGGGTTTGTGGTTGACGCTCCGTCGGTTCTTTGAGGAAAGGGATTTGAAGCATGCCGGCCGCCAAATACGTTCCTAGGTCGCGTCAGATTTAGCCTGGACCTCCCGCGCCCGGACGGTGATTGATCATCTCCTCAATAAGCCCCCTTACGGGAAAGACTCCATTGTAGGAAAGCTCTTGTTTTGGGTTCGTCAGTTGACCTGTATCTATTGAGATAGTTACTTCCTATTGTCACGCCTGAATGGGTGGCGCAAAACTTTCTAAAAGAGGACAAAGCTATGAGCAGAAAATTACTTTTGAATGGCCTGTTAAACTTCATTTTTTATATCTCGCGTCTGTACGTTCACTGCGCCTGCTGGCGCGCAGTCGGCCTCAACCATTGAATCTTATACCGCGGGGTTGGCAGAAAACATTTCCGAGGTTCATGAAGACGGAGAGATAGTTCTCACGGTATTAGCGGATCAAACGCATGTTTTGAAGGCGGTGCTGAAAAGCAAAACCGCCGTTCACTACTACAGTTTTACCTCTGTAAGAGGGCAGGATGTAATCGTGACTGGCGTGCCAGAGACGTCGGGCGCTTCCTTTTGGATTCTAGAGTACTTCGATGGTGTTAGGTGGTTGGAAAAACCTGAATCTGAAGAAAAATTCTCCAGCTTGATGCCTGGAACTGAGGTGCTTGTCAAAGTTTCTCACCGGCAAGATGTCTCTTTTTCTGGACGGCCTTACCATTTGGCAATCGGGTCTTATCCTGTATTGAAGGAATTCAAATTTAGCGACGAACTCGGCGTTAATAGAATTCCTTCGGGCCATACCGAACCTTCATGGATTGAGACTCAGGGCTATGCCCAAGGAATTTTGACTGCAAGATTCACTGACTCTGTCGGGGCGCCGCTAAAAGGTGCTGTCGGACGGTTCGTGCTTAACCTTAGGGAATCCCGAATCCGGCCGGTGGTTGAGCACGTGACGACTGACGAGCACGGCGTCGCCACAAAAGTCGTCAACTTTGATCGCTGTGCTGGAGGGCACGAGGCCCAGGATTATGTCAGGTACGATCATGGCGTTAACACGTGGAGGAGTTATTACTATGTTGGGGTTTATGTATTCTCAAACTTCTTACTGGGCGCTCAAGGGAACGTAGAAGCTAATAAAGATTTTCGGCTGTTTGGTCATATCTGCAAGCAGCGGTTAATCAAAAGCGTTCCTGGTCCAGCCTGATGAGTGAGACTTGGCTGGTCACTGACCAGCCAAGCATATGTCCTTATTTCAGATGCGCTCTGAGATAAAAGGCGTCCTTTTTTCGCCTCTCTCAGAGATTTGATTTTTCCACGTTTGCTGCATGTTGTCGCTTTCCAGTATTCGTCCATAGTCAATCAGGCGGGCCAGGTCTTTAACTTCCAGCTTGTAGCCGGCGGTAAATCCCGTTTTGTCATATTTTGTCAACAGTACAGAAGTCTCGAAATGATCTGTCAGGTGACCTTTCAAGCCGCGATGATTAAGTCGCTCAGCCAGCCATGTCTTTTCTTCGCCGGACAAACTTCCGTGGGTGTCAATTATTTGAATGCTTCCAGTAACGTCCAGACCGAAGCTGAAGTCTTTCCCAGCCAGTTCGGGCCTTAGTTTGGAAAGCTCATTTTTAAATGAGGTATAGGCAACCTTGGCGAGCTCAAGCGCAAGACTGGCCTCCACCTGTTTGACAGCTAGGTAGGCGGCCATACTTTCTATCCCCTTCATATTCGGCTCGGCAAGCCACGGTTGTTCCTCCTCCACGGCAACGGCGCGTGGCGGGCTGTCCTGGCTGCCCGGTGTTTCGTCTGCCTGCTTTAGCGGTATCGAGTTTCTGGCGGGTGCCAAAGTCACGTGCTGCATCAGAGTCTGTATGTCCATTTTTTCCTCCACTGATTTATCCACTCTCTCGCGTAACGGCAGTCTGCGAAAAAGCTTTGCCTGATAAAGCAGTAGGAAATTTCCGAAGATCAATCCCCGTGAGAAGCCGTTCTCAAACCTTCGCCACCTGCACCCCTTTCGGGCTCCCCAGGCGCTTGTTCAATTCCAGCCAGTTCGATAACAGCAACATCAGTCCCACCCCGAGCAGCGCGGTGATCACACGCATTTGCCAGCCGTCATCGGCCAGGGCGTTGGCCATGTCGGCGAGCGGGGCGAGGAGCACGCCCAGGCAGAAGATCTCCAGTGAATACCGTCCCATCCGACACGCCTGCTGGACGGGCCAATTGTCCAGCCAAGTCACCGACGCGGGCAGTAATTTCGCGACTATGTAGACGAGTGCGATGAAGTGCAGCAGCCGCAGCGGTGAGAGGTCGGTCTTGCTGATCGGGTAGATCAAGTCGGTGAGCACGGCAGGCAGGAGCGCGTCATGCACGTCAGGAAACGTCCACAGGAATGTGATGAATCCAGTCACCAGCAGGTAAGCGGCTGCGACGAGAAACAGAGGCTGTTGCCAGAGCAGACGAGCAGGCACCGTCGCGGCCGTCTCACGCTGGGTGTGTACGGCGAATGCGCCGCCGAGTACGAATATGAGCTGCCACGCCACCGGGTTGAAATACCAGTAGCCCCCGCCTTCATAGGCGCGAAGATTCCAGCCGAGCAGTGGCACCATCATGTACAGCGTAACGGAGAGGCCGATCGCCAGCGCCACGCTGCGCAGCATGATCGGCAGAATCAGCGGCAGTGCCCCCATCAGCAAAATGTAAAGCGGCAGCGGGTCCGTCAGGTTGGGTTTGAAGCGCAGCAACAATTCGTCGGCCAGCGCCTGCTGCGGATTGCCCACGAAATACTCAAGGCCCATCTCGCGCACCATGTCCCTGGTCTCGACGTGGTTATTGGCGACAAAGACGATGCCCATCAGCAGGGTCAGCAAGAAGATGTGCGCAACGTACAGCACCCAGGTGCGCCGCAAAATGCGCAGGCAGGCCACGATGTAACCGTCGCGTTGCGCCACGCGACCGTAGGCGAGGACGGCGGCGTAGCCTGCGAGAAACACAAACACCTCGGCGGCGTCACTGAAGCCAAAATTGCGCAGCGTCAATTGCGCGAAGGGGTTATCCGGCACGTGATCCCAAAAAATGAAGATCAGCGCCAGCCCGCGAAAGAAATCGATCCGGTGGTCGCGTCCGTTCGTCATGACGGTTGCCTTGCAGAGGTGTTTTAAGAAGAGAGGCCAATCATGGCCGTGGTTCCGCGCCGGCAGCAGGGGCTGATCGGCGGCGCGCAGGGTGGCGGGTTTGCCAGGTAAATGCAAAGGATGGATGTTGCAGAATGTCTCGACAGGGTGGGGTGGTTGCGTCGGAAATCTACCCTGCCATGTGCCGCATTTTCTGCAGCACTGCGTTCAGCCCGTTGCTGCGAGAGGGCGACAGCTGGCGACTCAATCCCAGCTGGGTAAACCAGTCAGTCAGGTCTACTTCCTGCAACGCATGCGCAGGCAGGCCATTGACGCGCGCCAGCAGCAGCGCCACCAGACCGCGGATCAAGCGTGCGTCGCTGGCGGCCCGGAACTGCCAGTGGCCGTCACTCAGCTCGCCGGCCAGCCAGACTTTACTCTCGCAACCGTCCACCCGATGCGCGTCGGTTTTCTCTTCGTCGCGCATGGCCGGTAGACGCTCGCCCCATTGCATCAGCAAGCGCGCTCTTTGCTCCCAGCTCAGCGACGCGTTGAAGGTGTCCAGCGCGGTTTGCGCGTCGCTCGGCAACGTCATCGCAAAAGCTCCAGCGCTTGATCCAGTGCGATGAAAAATCGCTCCAGGTCGTCGGAATCGTTGTACAGCGCCAGTGATACGCGAGTTGCCCCGGACAGTTCCAGCCCGCTGATCAGCGGGATGGCGCAGTGGTGCCCGGCGCGCACGGCGATGCCTTGCTCGGTCAGCAGGTGCGCAAGGTCGGCGTTGTGCACGCCCTCGACGACGAAGCTTGCCAGTGCCACTTGAGGATCACCCAGCAACCGCACGCCATCGCGGCGCATCAACCCGGCGCGAAGCCGCTCATGCAGGTGCGCTTCAAACGCCTCGACGGCTGAGGGGGTGAGGGCGTTGAGGTAATCCAGCGTCGCGCCCAGGCCAATGACCGCGCCGATGGCCGGCGTACCGGCTTCAAAGCCCAACGGTGCAGGGCGAAACGTCGCCGTCTGGTAGCCAGTGTGCAGGACCATCTCGCCGCCGAACTGCCAATGCTTCAGTTGCGCCAGCGCTTCGTTGCGGCCAAACAGCACGCCGACGCCGTCCGGGCCGTAGAGCTTGTGGCCTGAAAACACATAGAAGTCGCAACCGATCTGCTGAACGTCGTGCCGGCCATGGACGACACCTTGCGCACCGTCGATCACACTCAACGCGCCGTTGGCCCTGGCCAGCGCCACGAGGGGTTCGATCGGCTGCCAGGTGCCGAGCACGTTGGACAATTGGCTCACTGCCAGCAAGCGGGTCCGAGAGGTAATCAGCCCGGCAGCGACATCAATGTCGATCACTCCGCTGTCTGTGAGGGGCAGCACCACCAGCTTGAGGCCGCGACGCAACGCCAGCTGCTGCCACGGCAACAGGTTGGCGTGATGCTCGAGAGCGCTGACGACGATTTCATCACCCGCCTCGAAAAGATGCTCCAGCCCATACGCCAGAAGGTTGAACGCGGAGGTCGCGCCGTGGGTGAATACGATCTGACCCGCCGATCCGGCATTCAGCCATGTGGCCACCTTGCCCCGAGTGCCCTCGAAAGCCTGGGTTGCCATCGCCCCGGGCTGGTGCTGAGCGCGGTGCACATTCGCGGCACCGTGGGCGTAGTAACCCACCATGGCATCAATGAGGGCTTGGGGTTTTTGTGCTGTAGCCGCGCTGTCGAGATAAGTCTGGCCTTGACGCTGCAGGGCAGCGATAGCCGGAAAATCAGCGCGCCAGGGGGAAATGAGGGGCATATCAGTCACGCTCGTTGGGGCGGGTTCGGTCCTGCTGAGCACCGAACCCGCACGCAGCATCGGTCAGTTGTGAGCGTGCAGCGCTTCGTTCAGCTCGATGGCCGACTTGTGGGATTTGCATTCCACCGCGCCGGTTTGAGAGTTGCGACGGAACAGCAGGTCCGGTTGCCCGGCCAGGTCACGCGCCTTGAGCACTTTGACCAGCTCGTTCTTTTCATCGAGCAGCGCAACTTTGGTGCCAGCCGTGATGTACAGCCCGGCCTCCACGGTGTTGCGATCGCCCAACGGAATACCGATACCGGCGTTCGCGCCGATCAGGCAGCCTTCACCGACCTTGATCACGATGTTGCCGCCACCCGACAGGGTGCCCATGGTCGAGCAGCCGCCGCCCAGGTCAGAACCCTTGCCGACGAAAACGCCCGCAGAAACACGGCCTTCGATCATCCCCGGGCCTTCAGTGCCGCCGTTGAAATTGACGAAACCCTCGTGCATGACGGTGGTGCCTTCGCCGATGTAGGCGCCCAGACGCACGCGCGCGGTATCGGCAATGCGCACGCCGGCCGGCACCACGTAGTCGGTCATCTTCGGGAATTTGTCGACCGAGAATACTTCCAACAGATGGCCTTTAAGGCGGGCTTCCAACTGGCGCTCGGCCAGTTCAGCGAGATCGATGGCGCCCTGGCTGGTCCAGGCGACGTTCGGCAACAGCGGGAACACGCCCGCCAGGCTCAGACCGTGGGGCTTGACCAGTCGATGCGACAGCAGATGCAGCTTGAGGTAGGCCTCGGGCGTGGACGTCAGCGCGGCGTCTTCCGCCAGCAGCGTGGCAACCAGCGGCTTGTGGCTTTCGGCCAGCCGGGTCAGCAAGGCGGCCTGGGTGTCGTCGATGCCTTTTAGGGCATTGGCCAGACGCGAGGACAAATCGGTATTAAAGGCGATGGCCTGGTTGCCACCGGCGTAACCCAGAATCGGCGCAACGGCGGCGACGATTTCAGCCGACGGGTTAAGCAGCGGCAGGGCGTAGAAAACTTCCAGCCAGGTGCCTTGGCGGTTTTGTGTGCCAACGCCAAAGGCCAGGCTGAACAGAGAAGTGGACATGCAGATACCTCGTTATTTAGGGCTATCTCAATCAGGCGATAGCCGCAGCGTACAGTTCGGGTTTGAAGCCAATCAGGGTTTTGTCGCCAAGGTCCAGCACCGGCCGTTTGATCATCGAAGGCTGAGCGAGCATCAGCTCGATGGCCTTGTCCTGGTCGAGGTCGGCTTTCTGCGCCTCGTCCAGTTTGCGGAAGGTCGTGCCGGCGCGGTTGAGGACCGTCTGCCAGCCGTGCTCGTTGCACCAGCGGGTCAGGTGCTCGCGGTCAATGCCTTGGGTTTTGTAATCGTGGAAATCGTAGTTCACCGGTTTTTCGTCAAGCCAGGTGCGGGCCTTTTTCATCGTGTCGCACGCCTTGATCCCAAACAGGTGCAACGTGTGGGTTTCCTTGGCCATGGGCCTGCTCCTTTCGGGACGGTTGAAAAAAACGGTGGAGGATTATGCCACGTACGCGCCGGCTAAGCGTGGCCGGCCGACGCTTTGTCTGCCGAGGGGCGCCGCCAGGTGCAAAGTGCGGCGAGGACGGCTGGGCATCTCCACACGCGTGCGCCGAGTAGGGGTGGGTCGGTAAAAAGGGGCACTTTGAGCACTGCGTCGGGTCTGTTGCCGTTGTCAGTCATGTGTCAAAAGCCTGGAGAAACCCGCAATGCAAACAGCCTATACCGTCTTGATCCTGCTGACGCTGGTAGGGCTGTCGCGATTGCTGGCGCGGTTGATACCACTGCCGTTACCGCTGGTGCAGATCGCCGCAGGCGCCTTGCTCGCCTGGCCGACGCTGGGGTTGCACGTGGCGCTGGACCCCGAATTGTTTCTCTTTCTGTTCCTGCCGCCCTTGTTGTTTTCCGATGGCTGGCGCATGCCCAAACGCGACCTGTGGCGCTACCGTGGCGCGATCCTCACCCTGGCCATCGGGCTGGTGATCTTCACCGTGGTCGGTGCCGGTTACTTCATTCACTGGCTGTTGCCGTCCATTCCCTTGCCGGTGGCGTTCGCGCTGGCTGCGGTGCTCTCGCCGACTGACGCCGTGGCGGTTTCGGCCATCGCTCAGGACCGCCTGCCCGCACCGATCATGCGCATGCTGCAGGGCGAGGCGCTGATGAATGACGCGACCGGCCTCGTCACCTTCAAATTTGCGCTGGCGGCCGCCATTACCGGCGTGTTTTCCCTGACGGATGCGAGCCTGAATTTCGTTCTGGTGGCGTGCGGCGGTCTGGCTGTGGGCGTCGCGCTCAGTTGGGTGGTGGGGCGCATGCGCAGCTGGATGATCACCCGGGGCTGGGACGATCCGGCGACCCACGTGGTGTTCATGTTGCTGCTGCCATTCGCGGCCTATGTGCTGGCTGAACGTCTTGAACTGTCCGGCATTCTGTCAGCCGTGGCCGCGGGGATGATGCAGAGTTGGGTCGATTTGCTGCCGCGCCAGACCAGCACGCGGTTGCTCAATCGCAGCGTGTGGACGCTCCTCGAATTTGCCTTTAACGGTTTGATCTTTTTACTGTTAGGCCTGCAGCTGCCGGACATCATCACCGCCGTCACTCAACATCAAGCCACGCTGTGGCCGACCCTGTTGTGGCGCTGCCTTGATGTGCTGGCGATCTTCATCGTGCTGGCTGTGCTGCGTTACATCTGGGTGCAGAGTGTCTGGCGTCTGATGATCCAGATTCGCCGCTGGCGGGGCAGAGGTGATGGCACGCTCGACCTGTCCACCCGCGCCTCGTTGCTGTTGACCGTGGGCGGGGTTCGGGGAGCGGTAACGCTGGCAGGTACGTTATCGGTACCGATGCTCATCAGTGCCGGGATGGCATTTCCCGAACGCGATTTACTGATTTTCATCGCGGCCGGGGTCATCCTGCTGTCGCTGGTATCGGCCAGCATTGGTCTGCCGCTGCTGCTGCGTGGAATGGCCAGCGAGCCGGACTTGCGCCTCAATCGCGAAGTACGTGATGCCTGGAAGCGGACCGCGCAGGCGGCGATTCAGACGCTGGAAAACGAGGCGATCCCGGCCGCGACGGATTCGGCCGATGCGGCGCAGGCGGTACTCGCCATGGAAGTGAAGGCGCGGATCATGTCCGAATACCGTCACCGTCTGGAGATTTTCAACGACACCGCCGAAGCGCAGGCGCTGGCGTTTCAGATGGACCTGCTGGAAAAGCGCATGCGCTTGAATGCGCTACGAGCGCAGCGTCTGGAACTCTACAGCCTGCATCGCCATCACCAGATTGGCGACGACGTCCTGCGCAGGGTTTTAGCCGAACTTGATCTCAACGAGGCCAATCTAGGCGTGGCCCATTAAGGCAAGCGCGCACCGGGCCTGACAGAAAAAGGCCCGGTGCCTGATGCTTAGCGGCTCTTGATGAAGTCCCGAATCCGCTGCGCCGCCTCGATGCATTCTGCCAGCGGTGCAACCAGTGCCATGCGTACGCGTCCCGCGCCGGGGTTGAAGCCGTCCACCTCGCGGGACAGATATGAACCGGGCACGACCGTCACGTGTTCAGTGACATAGAGATCCCGGCAGAAGGCAGCGTCGTCAGAGCCGACGCTGGGCCATAGGTAGAACCCGCCGTCCGGACGTTGCACGTCCATGACCGGGCTCAGAATCTCCAGCACGGCGTCGAACTTCTCACGGTACAGCGTACGATTCGCGCGCACGTGTTCTTCATCGCTCCAGGCGGCAATGCTCGCCAGTTGCGTCTGCACCGGCATTGCGCAGCCATGGTAGGTGCGATAGAGCAAAAACGCCTTGAGGATATCGGCGTCGCCCGCCACGAAACCGGAACGCAGCCCCGGCAGATTCGAGCGCTTGGACAGGCTGTGGAACACCACGCAGCGCTTGAAATCTTGCCGACCCAGCTCGGCGCATGCGGTGAGCAAACCTGCCGGCGGCGTTGCTTCGTCAAAATACAGTTCGCTGTAACACTCGTCGGCGGCGATCACGAAGTCGTGCTTGTCGGCCAGAGCAATGAGCTTCTTCAAGGTTTCCAGCGGGATCAGCGCACCGGTCGGGTTGCCCGGCGAGCACAGGAACAGGATCTGACAACGGTCCCAGACATCGGCTCTGACGGCATCGAAATCCGGGTTGAAACCGTACTCGGCGAGGCACGGCAGATAGTGTGGGGTGGCACCCGCCAGAAACGCCGCGCCTTCATAGATCTGATAAAACGGGTTGGGGCTGACCACCAGGCCATTGTCGCTACGGTTAACGACGGTCTGGGTGAACGCAAACAGCGCCTCGCGGGTGCCGTTGACCGGCAGCACGTGACGGGTTGCATCCAGCCAGCCGGCAGGCACGTTGAAGCGACGTTCGCACCACTGGGCGATGGTTTCACGCAGCGCGGGAATGCCGGCCGTGGTCGGGTAGACCGCCATTTGATCCAGATTATCGGCCAGCGCCTTGGCCACAAACTCCGGCGATTTATGCTTGGGTTCGCCAATCGACAGGGCGATGGGACGCTTGTCCGGATTGGGCGTGACGGCACCGAGCAGTGCGCGGAGTTTCTCGAAAGGGTAGGGCTGAAGCTGCTGCAGAGCGTTATTCATGTGCAATTCGTTCTCAAGGCTGGGCGCCCGCACTTCGTTGCTGAAGTGGCAAAGCGCCGTTGAATCAAGTCGTCAGGCCGGGCCGTGCGGGCCCGTTCAAATGCTGATGCGCAGTTCGCTTCCGGGCTCCGGGTTGACGCTGAGCTGCTCAATGATCTCGTCCTGCAGCCGTTTGCACAGCTGCGGATCGGACAGCGGCTGGTGATTCTCGTCGGTCAGGAAGAACACGTCCTCCACGCGCTCGCCCAGCGTTGCGATCTTGGCGTTCTGCAAGGACAGATCGAACTCCAGGAAAATCTTGCCCAGCCTCGCCAGCAGCCCCGGACGGTCCGGAGCACTGAGTTCAAGCACCGTGACAGGACGCTGCGCGTCATTGGAAATCGTCACCACCGGCGCAAAGGCAAAGTGCTTGAGCTGGCGCGGAACGCGGCGTTTGATGATGGTCGGGTAGTCATCAGGGTTGCGCAGTGCCTCGGCGAGGCCCTCACGAATCGCCTTGATACGCTCCGGATTTTCGCCAATCGATCCGCCTTCACTGTCCAGCACGATGTAGGTGTCAAGTGTGAACTGGCTGGTAGAGGTGATGACCCGGGCGTCGTGGATGTTCAGGTTCAACTGGTCCATCGCCGCCACCGTCACGGCGAAGAAGTCATGCTGATCCGGCGCATAGATGAAGATCTGCGTGCCGCCCTCGAATTCGCGCTGGGTGGTTTCCTTGATCAGGACCAGCGGCCCGCCATCGGCTGGCTGCTGCAAGATCGCATCACTGTGCCAGGCCACGTCGCCGGCGGTATGGCGCAGGAAATAGTCATCGCCCAACTGCGACCACAGTTGCTCCACATCATCCGGATCGGTGCCGCTGCGCACCAGAATATCCAGCGCAGCGCTCTGCGTCCGACGAATCTGCTCTTCGCGGTCGACAGGGTTCTCGAGCCCGCGCTTGAGTGCGCGCTTGGTCTCGGTGTACAGCTGACGCAGCAGGCTTGCCCGCCAAGAGTTCCACAACGTCGGATTGGTCGCGTTAATGTCGGCGATGGTCAGCACATACAGGTAGTCCAGGTGCACTTCATCGCCCACAAACTGGGCGAAATCGTGAATTACCTGTGGGTCAGACAAGTCTTTGCGCTGGGCAGTGGTCGACATGACGAGGTGGTTTTGCACCAGCCAGACGATCAACTGGGTGTCCCACTGCGGCAAACGATGGCGAACGCCAAACGCCTCGGCATCGACCGCGCCGAGTTCCGAATGATCGCCGCCGCGACCCTTGCCGATGTCGTGATACAAACCGGCCAGATAGATCAGCTCGGGCTTTGGCAGGCGGGCCATGAGCTTGCTGGCCAGCGGGAATTTTTCGGAGACTTGCGTGTACTGAAGCTTACGCAGGTGCTTGATCAGGTTCAGCGTGTGGGCATCAACGGTATAGATGTGGAACAGGTCGTGTTGCATCTGCCCGACGATGTGGCCGAACTCCGGCAGGTAAAGACCCAGGATGCCGTACCGGTTCATCCGCCGCAGATTGCGATGAATGCCGATCTCGCACTTGAACAACTCGATGAACAGGCTGGTGTTGCGGATATCGTTGCGGAATTCGTCATTGATCAGGTAGCGGTGCTCGCGCAGCAAGCGAATGGTGTCCGCCCGCACGCCTTTTATTTCCGGGCGCTGAGCCATCAGCACGAAAATCTCGAGCATCGCAAATGGCGTGCGAATGAAAACGTTCGGATGGGTTGCCTCGATGTAGCCGTCATGCAGCTGGAAACGCGAGTTGATCGTCTCGGTCACCGTGCCTTCATCGTCCGCCAGAATCACTTCTTCGAAGTGCTGAATGATCAGATCGCTAAGCTGCGCGATGCTCATGACCACCCGGTAGTACTTCTGCATGAAGCGTTCAATGGCCAGCTTGGCATCGCTGTCTTCGTAACCCAGCAAGCGCGCGATGCCGGTCTGGTAGTCGAACAAAAGACGGTCTTCCGAGCGCCCGGCCAGCATGTGCAGGGCATAGCGAACCTTCCAGAGAAACTCCTGGGATGACGCCAGCAACGCGTTTTCACTCTCCAGCAGGAAGCCTTCGTCGGCCAGTGCGTGCAGGTTCAGCGTGCCGTACTGGCGACGCGCGACCCAGAGAATGGTCTGGATGTCGCGCAGGCCACCGGGCGAGCCTTTAACGTTGGGTTCAAGGTTGTATTCGGTGTCGAAATACTTGTGATGGCGGTTCTTCTGCTCGGCGCGTTTGGCCAGGAAGAACTCTTTGCTCGGCCACATCTCGCGGGTGCTGGTCACGGCAAGCATGCGCTGACGGAGTCGTTCCGGGCCTGCAATCGTGCGGCTTTCCATCAGGTTGGTAATGACCGTCAGATCGGCCCGCGCCTCGGTGACGCATTCATCCACCGAGCGGACGCTTTGACCGACCTCCAGGCCGATATCCCACAGCAGCGTCAGAAAACGCTCGATGGAATCGCGGAAAACTTCATGATCGGCGCTGTCCAGCAGGATCAGCAGGTCGATGTCGGAGTAGGGGTGCAGTTCGCCTCGGCCGTACCCGCCCACTGCCAATAGAGCAATGTCGGCGTCTTCGCTCCAGTCGAATTGATCCCAGGCCTGTTGCAGGATGTTGTCGACGAACCAGGCCCGGTCCTCGATCAGCCTGCGGATCTCGCGGCCAGACTTGAAGCGACCGTCCAGCACCTCACGCGCCTGACGGATGGCTTTTTTGAAGGCGGGTATTGGGCTGGCCTTCAGTGCCAGCTCGGCCTGAAACTGGCCGCGATCAAACAAATCCGGGTCCACCTGCGGCATCGAACTGCTTTCCTTCTATCTATACCGATCGTGCGGCTGTACCGACATTGATCGACCGTGCCTTTAATCAGGCGCGATCAGGCCGAAGTGCGGGCGATGGTGTCATCGCTGCGCAGGGTGAAGATCTCATAGCCGGTCGCAGTCACCAGAATGGTGTGCTCCCATTGCGCCGAGAGCTTGCGGTCCTTGGTGATGGCTGTCCAGCCGTCGCCCAGCAATCGAGTGTCCGCTTTACCCTGGTTGATCATCGGCTCGATGGTGAAGGTCATGCCTTCTTTGAGCTCCATGCCGTCGCCCGCCTTGCCGTAATGCAGAATCTGCGGCTCTTCATGGAAAACCTTGCCGATACCGTGGCCACAGTATTCGCGCACCACAGAAAAGCCGCTTTTTTCGGCGTGCTTCTGGATCACTTCGCCGATGTCGCCAAGGCGTGCGCCGGGTTTGACCACCTCAATGCCTTTATAAAGGCATTCCTGCGTGACGCGCGACAGGCGCTCGGCCCATTCAGGCACTTTGCCGACATGAAACATTTTGCTGGTGTCGCCGTGGTAGCCATCTTTGATGACCGTCACGTCTATGTTCAGCACGTCGCCTTCTTTCAGCGGCTTCTCGTTGGGAATGCCGTGGCAGACGACGTGATTGATCGAGGTGCAGATGGATTTCGGGAAACCCTTGTAATTGAGCGGTGCGGGAATGGCTTTTTGCTCGTTGACGATGTAGTCGTGGCAGAGGCGGTCCAGCTCGTCAGTCGTCACACCGGGCTTTACGTGGGCGCCGATCATTTCCAGCACCTCGGCAGCCAGGCGGCCGGCGATTCGCATCTTTTCGATGTCTTCAGGGGTTTTCAGTGTCACGGTCATTAAAGGAAGCTCTCTCGGCGCGGCAAGGCCACGGCTTGATACGGAAAAAACGTGATTCTACCAGACCGTCGTCAGGCGGGTTATCATCGCGTCCCCCATTGAGGCAGGCGGCGACATCCACTGCGTTCGTCGGAGGGCAAAAGCATCGGCAAAACGGCCTCTTATTTCGAGTTTCGTTATCCAGACTTTTGTGATATAAAATGCGCCGCTTTACGGGGTCTGCCCCGCGAGCACTAACCCACACACGTGTCGACACGATGACCTGGGTGCCTTCGGCTCAAGCCGCTGGTTGGTCATTGGGATACGTGGAGGCCTAACCCGACTTATCAAGGAACTATCATGTCCCAAGTCAACATGCGCGATATGCTGAAGGCCGGTGTGCACTTCGGTCACCAGACCCGTTACTGGAACCCGAAAATGGGT